>WBZU01000031.1_pt1 | contig 182748 bp, 187 predicted proteins | sample 5204311 | NCBI WGS metagenome assembly WBZU01 (sample SAMN12344359, study PRJNA552823) | activated sludge metagenome | biome: Activated sludge suspended growth; feature: Nitrification reactor; material: Wastewater; isolation source: activated sludge from nitrification reactor of wastewater...
CACAGTCTTGTCTAAATTTTAAGTGTAAGCATCTATGTTTAAATTTCTGAGTGAACATCATAAAGATGTCCATCACCTTAACCACAAATACCCACACCTATCAGTCGTTTTAAGTTGTTAAAGAACAAAATCGCCAATTTAACACGCTATGGGAAAATTGGTTGCGGGAACAGGATTTGAACCTGTGACCTTCGGGTTATGAGCCCGACGAGCTGCCAGACTGCTCCATCCCGCGTCCGCGTCAACGCACTTAGCGTCGAGAGGTGAGACTATAGCAAACTTTTTGCGTTTGTGTCAAACCGTTTTTCGGGTTTATTTAAGATAGCAACAGCTTGTTAACATCTCTAGCCAGACATTACAACAACCAAGCAATCCGACCAGCCATGGATGTCGTGGCTGGTCGTTAAAGCCAATATTACGAAGCTTTTGCTGCAGGCGCTGGCTCGGCCACAAAAATCTCAACACGACGATTTTTAGCACGATTTGCTTCCGTATCGTTGCTAGCGATCGGTTCATGCGAGCCACGACCGTCGATTTGCACACGGCCACTTGCTACGCCACGGCTTGACAAGTAAGCACGCGTGTTAGCTGCGCGCTGTAAAGAGAGCGGGTCATTGATAGCATCGGTGCCAGTGCTATCGGTATGACCAACAATGGTAACAGTGGCAGTAGGATTTTCGACCAGTCCTTGTGCAAACTTATCCAACACCGGACGGAAGTTGGGCGAGATATCCGCCTTGCCTGTGGCAAACGATACATCGCTTGGTACTTCTAGCTTGAGGCGGTTATCCGGCGTCTGTGTTACTTGTACGCCCGTGCCTTGGGTAGCTTTCTCCATATCCTGCTTTTGTTTTTCCATACGGTTGGACCACACATTGCCAGCAATGGCACCCGCGCCCGCGCCAACAGCAGCGCCGATCACTGCACCTTTACCACCGCCCGCTACAGCGCCTACCACAGCGCCGCCTGCCGCGCCTATGCCCGCGCCTTTGGCCATGGTTTGTTGTTTCTCGGTCATGCTGGCACAGCCAGCCAAACTCAGCGCAAGCGCCACTGACACTGCTATCGATTTACGATTTAACATTGCTATCTCCTCATTCAGTTTCTAAAAATTATGGTTAAAACTTCAACTTGTATAACGATTCAACTCGTTTTTGGTTTCACAAAAAACAAAAAAGCGAGGGCTTTCGTTCCCCCGCTTTGGTATTGACCGGCTCTGGTTAAAATTATTGTGGTTCAGAGCTTCTTGTTGGCACCATCATACTACACTTTAACAAGCAGTAAGCGTCCCCCAAACATAAGCCACTTCTCTATTTTCCTACCGCCCCAAATACCTTTTTAATGATACTGCTGGCCTGGCCCAGCGGGTCTTTACGAATCGCGGCCTCTTCTTTGGCAATCATCAAATACAAGCCATCCAAAGCCTTTTTGGTGACATATTGATTGATATTGGCATCCTCTTTTTTCACGACACCAAACTTGCTGCCCATTTCTGCATACTTATTGTAACTATCCGCCAACTGCACATTGGCGGTGGCTTTCTCTACAATTGGCAGGAATTTCTCGGCCATTTGTGCGGATGTGGTACGTTTGAAATATTGCGTCGCGGCGTCTTGTGGCCCGGTGAGGATGGCTTTTGCATCCGCCAGCGTCATTTTTTTAATCGAATCCGTCAGCAAAGCTTTGGCTTCTGGCACGGCCGCCTCAGCTGCGCGGTTCATCTTCAGCACCAGCTCGTCTGATTGCTTGCCCATGCCCATCAGCTTCATGCCTTTTTCGATTTTCTTGAGCGAATTAGGCAGCGGGATTTTGACTTCCTTATTGCCAAAGAAACCATCGGTGGTGCCCAGCATACCCACTGCCTTGGTGACTCCCTGATCCAGTGCGGCTTTCAGACCATCTGAGGTTTCGGCATTGCTGAGGCTGCCAACCCCGGCACTGCTTGAACTGCTGCTTGCCGTACTCGTACCGGTATTACTTTTAATGGCGTCTTTAACATCAGACAAACTCAGCGCGCTGGCGTGGCTAGCAATAACTGTAAAAAAAAGCGTGACGTACAGGCGTTTCATACAATGTCTCCCAATAAAAAATCCGCATCTCGCCTTAACGACGAACGATGCGGATTAGTTTACGCTATTTTTTAGTTTTGGAGGTTTTTTCTGCTTTGGCTTTGGTAGATTTCACATTCCAAATCTGGTCAGCATATTCCGCAATGGTTCTGTCGCTGGAGAATTTGGCCATACGCGCCACATTGAGAATCGCGCGTCGCGACCATTCTTCCTGATCCTGATAAACCCTGTCCACTTCATCTTGCGCCGCAACATAGCTCGCATAATCCGCCAGCAAAAGATAATTGTCACCATTAACAAGCAGATTATCCACTATCGCTTGATAGCGGTTTGGATCTTCCACAGAGAAGAAACCGGAAGCAATCATGTCCAACACTTGTTTCAGCTCTGCATTTTGATGGTAATAATCACGCGGGTTGTAGCCATTGGCTTTAACCGCTGCGACCTCCGGCGTCGTCAAACCAAAGATAAAGATATTGTCGTCGCCAACCTCTTCTTTAATCTCCACATTCGCGCCATCCAGCGTACCTATCGTCAGCGCACCGTTCAGCGCCATCTTCATATTACCCGTGCCGCTGGCCTCGGTACCAGCAGTGGAGATCTGCTCGGACAGATCACTCCCCGGAAAGAGAATCTCGGCTGCAGAAACCTCATAGTTCGGGTAATACACCACTTTGAGTTTATCGCCCACACATGGATCTTCGTTCACGATCGCCGCCACATCATTGATCAGACGAATGATTTGCTTGGCCATCCAATAGCCTGGTGCTGCCTTGCCGCCAAAAATCACCACGCGTGGCGTAATGTTGTCCACTTGGCCGTGGCGGATGCGGTTATACAAAGTGATCACATGCAACACATTCAATAACTGACGCTTGTATTCGTGAATACGCTTGATTTGTACGTCAAACAAGGCGTTCGGGTTAAGCTTAACACCGGTCAGCTGCTCGATTTTCTTGGCCAGGTGCACTTTGTTGGCATGTTTCACTTCTCTGAACGCTTGACGGAATTCCTTATCCTTGGCATAAAGCTCCAGCTTGCTGAGCTGCGTCAGGTCCTTCTGAAAACCGTTGCCGATTTTGCTGCGAATCAAACCTGTCAAACCTGGGTTGGCCTGATTTAACCAGCGACGCGGCGTGATGCCATTGGTCATGTTAGTGAACTTACTTGGGTAAATCTTGTGGAAATCCGCAAACAATGTCGTTTTCAACAGTTCACTGTGTAGTTCTGCCACGCCGTTAACCGTATGGCTGCCCACCACCGCCAGATGCGCCATGCGTACACGGCGGCCATGCGTTTCATCAATGATGGAAACGCGACGCAGAAGATCTGTATCACCTGGGAAATGATGGTTTACCATCAGCAAAAACTGGTGATTGATTTCGTAGATAATCTCCAAATGGCGCGGTAACAACCTGCCGAACAAATCTACCGCCCAGGTTTCCAACGCTTCTGGCATCAACGTATGGTTAGTGTAGGCAAAAATCCGTGTGGTCAGCTCCCATGCGGTCGTCCAATCCAGGCTGTGCATATCCATCAGCTGATACATCATCTCAGCCACACCAATGGCTGGGTGCGTATCATTAAGCTGAATCGCAATCTTGTCAGGCAAAATCGCCCAATTGGTTTTTTCGTTAACGGTATGCACACTGATAAAGCGGCGCAAAATGTCCTGAATCGAGGCCGAGACAAAGAAATACTGCTGTTTCAGACGCAGTTCTTTACCCAGTTGGGAAGCATCATTGGGGTAAAGCACCCTGGAGATAGTCTCGCTATCGTTGCGTTCGGCCACAGCCTGTTCATAATTACCATCGTTAAAATGGCGCAGATCAAATTCACGTGCCGCTTTAGCGGACCACAGGCGCAAAGTATTCACTGTTTCAGTGTCATAGCCTGGCACCGGCATATCGTACGCCATCGCCACTACCGGTTCGGCGTCTACCCAATGGCTCTTGGTGCCATGCGGCGTCTTGATTTGTATGGTTCTGCCATAGAATCGCACCGGATACGTCGCTTCAGGACGTTGGAACTCCCAGACATTGCCGTAACGCAACCAGTTATCAGGATTTTCCACCTGCTGACCATTCTCGATAGATTGCCGAAACATACCGTACTCATAGCGGATGCCGTAACCAGAAGCGGGAATATCCATTGTCGCCATCGAATCCAGAAAGCACGCAGCCAAACGACCCAAGCCACCGTTGCCCAGCGCAGCATCGGCTTCCATTTCCACCGCGTTTTCCATGCTCTGACCCAATGCATTCAAACCGTTCGCAACATCATCCTTAACGCCCAAATTCAGTGCAGCATTGGAAAGCATGCGGCCAATTAGAAATTCCAGTGACAGGTAATACACGCGTTTGGGGTCTTGCTCGGAATATGACGCAGAGGTTTTGACCCAGCGTTCCACCACATGGTCGCGCACAGTATAAGCCGAGGCGTTATACCAGTCGCGGGGCGTGGAGACCTCGTCCGTCTTGAAACAGGAGAAGATCAGATGATTCTGGATCGCTTGCTTGACTGGGGTTAATTTAGGTAAAACTGGGCCGGTTTTCTTAGTGGTACTCATGACAACAACTTTCGAAATACAATTTTGAACGTGATTGAAAATGACATTTTAGCAAATTACAGGCCGATCTTGGCGTCGATTCAGCAACAATTACATTTCATTTACATACATGCGCGCATTCATTACAAAAGACATCGGCCTGGAAGGCAAGCAGGATGCGCCTTCCAGGCCGACGGGTTTGACAATGAAAATCAGGATTTAAATCAAATGATGAGTTTGTTCATGCGTTTGACAAAGCTGGCCGGATCTTCCAGTTGGCCGCCTTCTGCCAGCAGCGCCTGATCGAATAACAAATTGGTCAAATCATCAAACACAGCCTGGTCGGTTTCGCCTTTCAAACGCACAAGCAGTCTGTGCTCCGGGTTGATCTCCAGCGTCGGTTTGTTTTCCGGTGTTTTCTGGCCTGCAGCCTTGAGCATGCGCTCCAGATTGCCGGAAATGTCATGCTCGCCCGCTACCAGGCAAGCCGGAGAATCGGTCAAACGGTGCGTCACACGCACTTCTTTGACTTTATCGCCCAGCGCGGTCTGGATTTTCTCGACCACATCCTTGGCAGCGTCTTCCACTTTCTTCTGCGCTTCCTTCTCGCTTTCGTCTTCCAGCTTGCCTAAATCCAGGTCACCTTTGGCGACGGATTGCAGTTTCTTGCCTTCCACTTCAAACAAGCCGCCCAGCATCCACTCATCCACGCGGTCGGAAAGCAGCAACACCTCAATGCCCTTTTTGCGGAAGATTTCCAGATGCGGGCTATTTTTGGCCGCGGCAAAGCTGTCGGCGGTGATGTAGTAAATCGCTTCCTGCCCTTCTTTCATGCGGCTGACATAATCCTTGAACGATACGTTCTGCGTCTCATTGTCCGCATGCGTGCTGGCAAAGCGCAACAGGCCGGCAATCTTGTCCTTATTGGCAAAATCCTCCGGCGGGCCTTCTTTCAGCACGCGGCCAAATTGGTCCCAGAAATTTTGATATTCCTCCGCCTTTTTGGCAGCCATATCTTCCAGCAGATCCAGCACGCGCTTGGTCGAGGCGGATTTGATGGATTCGATGTCTTTGCTGTGCTGCAAAATCTCGCGCGAGACGTTGAGCGGCAAATCGGCGCTATCAATCACGCCGCGCACAAAGCGCAGGTAATGCGGCATCAGCTTCTCTGCATCTTCCATGATGAACACGCGCTTCACATAAAGCTTGATGCCGTGGCGCTGTTCACGGTCGTACAAATCAAACGGCGCTTTACCCGGCACGTACAGCAGCGAGATGTATTCCTGTTTGCCCTCCACGCGGTTATGCGCCCAGGCCAGCGGGTCTTCAAAGTCATGCGAGACGTGTTTGTAGAACTCTTTGTATTCGTCTTCGGAAGTATCGCTCTTGCTGCGCGCCCACAGCGCAGAGGCCTTATTGACAACCTCGTCCTCATCGGTCGGCACTTGTTCGCCATCTTTCCATTCCGATTTCTTCATCACAATTGGCAGCGTGATATGGTCGGAATACTTGCGGATAATGGTCTTGATTTTCCAGTCGTTCAGGAATTCGTCTTCCCCTTCGCGCAAGTGCAGAGTCACATCGGTTCCGCGTCCTGCCTTGTCGGCAGACTCGATAGTGAAATCGCCTTCGCCGCTGGATTGCCATTGCGTGGCTTCTGTCTCACCAGCGCGACGAGTAATCAACGTCACTTTATCCGCCAGAATGAAGGAAGAATAAAAGCCCACGCCAAACTGGCCGATCAGGTTGGCATCTTTGGCCTGGTCGCCGGTGAGTGACTGCAAAAAGGCTTTGGTGCCGGATTTAGCGATAGTGCCAATGTTATCAATGACTTCCTGACGGCTCATGCCGATGCCGTTATCGCTGATGGTCAATGTCCGCGCCGCTTTGTCGAACGCCACCCGAATCTTCAGATCGCTATCGTCACCATACAGGCTGCCATTGTTCAACGCCTCAAAACGCAACTTGTCTGCCGCATCCGACGCATTGGAAATCAGTTCGCGCAGCACAATCTCTTTGTTGCTGTAGAGCGAGTGAATCATCAAATGTAAAAGTTGCTTGACTTCGGCCTGAAAGCCCAAAGTTTCTCTTTGTGATGTCATTGTCATTTTCATCCCTTTAAATTTATTTGTGCTAAAAAACGATTTTATTGCTATTTGGGGTCGCCTATTCACATTTCAAGCGTTATCATTCTCACAAGAGTCATTTTGATAGCCGCATCATGCCTAACCATTCACCAAACACCCTTTTCGCTGCCGTTGATTTAGGTTCCAACAGTTTTCGACTGGAGATCGGTCGTTATGACCACGGGCAGATGGTCCGGATCGATTATCTGAAAGAGGCCGTCCGCCAAGGTGGCGATCTGGACGAGAACCGCAACCTGTCCGCCGACGCAATGGAACGTGGGCTGAAATGCCTGCTGCGCTTTGGCGAGCGCATCAAGGGCTTTCCGGCCACACATGTGCGTGCCGTGGCCACACAAACTTTGCGCGAAGCCAGAAACCGTGAAGAGTTTTTGCGCTTAGCCAAAGTCGCACTCGGGCATGAGGTGGAAGTGATTTCCGGCGTGGAAGAAGCGCGCCTGATCTACCAGGGCGTCAGCCGATTTTTGCCGCAGTCCGACGAACGCAGGCTGGTCGTGGATATTGGTGGTCGCTCCACCGAATTCATTCTGGGGCAAGGTTTCACTATTAACTCCACCGATTCATTGCGCGTGGGCTCTGTGGCATGGTCGCTCAAATATTTCCCCAAGGGCCAGTTTACCGAAGATGCTTTTCTGCGTGCCGAAATCGCAGCGGAATCTTATTTTGACGCTATCATGCAAACTTACCGGCCTGCGGCCTGGGATGTCGCCTATGGCGCATCTGGCACGGTAGGTGCGATTGCAGAGATTTTAGGCTATGCTGGCTATGAATCCGACCGCATCAACCGCAAAAGCCTGAAATGGCTGCGCAGTGAGCTGATACGTGCCAAGCATGTGGACAAGCTCGCCATGGATGGGTTAAAAGAAGACCGTAAGCCGGTTATCGGCGGTGGATTGTCCGTATTGTTGGCGGTGTTCGATTTGCTCGAGATCGAAGAGATGCATGTGGCTAGCGGCGCGCTACGCCATGGGCTGCTGTACGGCATGGCCGAACAGGATCGCCATGAAATGCTGGACTTGCGCAAAAATGCCATCGAGCGACTATCTGTCAGGTTTGGTGTTGATAAAGCGCAAGCCGTCCGGGTTGGTGAAGTGGCAAAATCCATATTCAAGCACATATTAAAGTATGCGCCGGAAGATAGCTACGCAGTACATGCGCAAGAACTGGCATGGGCTGGCCAATTACATGAGATTGGTGGTGCAATATCACATACCAATGCACACCGCCATAGTGCGTATATCCTCGACAATGCAGAGATTATGGGCTTTGCACAGCACGAGCTACATCGCTTGAGTCAATTGGTGCTCGGGCACAAAGGCAAGTTAAGCAAGCTGGACATGGATCAGGAAGATACCCTGTTCATGACCGAACTGCTATGTCTGCGTCTGGCTGTCATCTTTTGCCACTCACGCACCACACCAAGCCTGAATGGCATAGAGCTGCAACTGGACAGAAACACTTTCTATCTCAAGGTGCCGCTTGATTGGCAAAAATCCCATCCACAAAGCACTTATCTGCTGGAAGAAGAAGTGTTCTCGTGGAAAAAAACCAGCTGGAGCCTCATTGTCACGCACGCATAAAAGTACTTTACAAACGATATAAACTGTTTATACTGTTTATATCGTTTTATGAAAGGAGTCCATCATGACTAAAGTATCCCCGATGCTGGCCGAGGCGCTTGGCCTGCCAAAAACACCCACAGTGCCCTCAGCAACAAAAACAGCCCCCGTCACCAAGCCGGCTACCGCAGCAAAACCTGTTGTCACTGCAAGCCCTAAAGCCCCGCAGAAAGCCGCTGCCAAGCCTACGGCAGCAGCAAAAAACGTGAAGAAACCCGTGAAAAGGTCACCTTCTTCCGATAAAAAGACCAAACAACCCAAGGTAAAAATGGAACGCGATAGCTTTACCATGCCAAAAGAGGAATATGCGCAAATCACCGTGCTGAAAGCGCGCCTGCAAACACTGGGTCAACCTGCCAAGAAGAGCGAACTACTGCGTGCAGGCGTGATGCTGCTGGCGGCCATGAGTGATAGCACTTTAAAAACCACATTGGCCAAAGTACCTGCAATCAAGACTGGCCGCCCCAAAAAGAAATAAACAAGCAGAAATAAACAGGCGAATATAAAAAAGCAGGATTTACCCCCTGCTTTTTTTATTTCAATCAATCGCTTATACAATAAGACGTCATAACAATTGCGGGCATATGGCGGCTAACAGCCTAAACTGCGGCGAACTCGCATCCGTATCGCTATGCAGCCACCAGACTGCGCCCTTTTTCACTTCCATGCCAGCACTCATCTTCAGCATGCGCCCGATTGTCAGCCCTATCCACGGCTGATGCCCTACCAGCAATATCTGTTTCGGATGACCATCATCCACCGCCGCATCCAGATGTCGGCTAATCACCTCCAGCACCGCCTCCACATCCGCGCCCGGGCGCAATGCCTGCTCAATTTCATATTCCAGGCCAAGCGCATTGACCGTTTGCACCGTGCGCAATGCCGGACTGCCAAGCACAATCACGTCCTTGCCCAAGCGTTGTTTTAGCCACGCCGCCATTTGTTTAGCCTGCTTCTCGCCCTTGCCGCTCAACGGGCGTTCCAGGTCACTTTGATCATCCTGCACGGGTTTGGCGTGTGCATGCCGCCAGAATATGACGTCCAGAATAGCCATTACTCTATCTCCAAACCTTTCAAATAAGCCTGCATCAAGTATTCCTGCGCGCTGGCAATGCGTTTGTCGGAAATTTTGTCATGTTTATCGCAAACAGGTAAATATTGTCCTTGCGCATCCAGCACCCAGACATCTTTTTTGTCATTTATATACGGTTCCAGACACATTTGCCAGATATACGTCTGCATCTGCGCATCACGTATTGGCCATGCTACCTCCACGCGGCGGAACATATTGCGGCTCATCCAGTCTGCGCTTGAAAGCCAGACGCGCTTGTGCGTATCAATGTCGAACCAGAACGCGCGCGAATGCTCCAAAAAACGCCCGATGACAGAACGCACCCTGATGCGGCCTTCCACACGCGGGTCATCCACTGGCAGGATATTGGCACCGCGCACGATCAAATCGATACGCACCCCATTGCGCGCTGCTTCGAGCAAAGCGTAAACCAGCGCTTCATCCGTCAGCGAATTCATCTTAAGCGCAATATAGGCTTGCTTGCCACGCGATGCGGCGAGACTGGCGCGTCGCACATAGCGCAGCATGGTCTGGTGCAGCGTGAATGGCGCCACCAGCAAGCGGCGCATTGCGGGCAAGGGCACCTGCGCAGTCAGGTGGCGGAACACCGATTCCATTTCACGCGTGATGGTCACATCCTGCGTCAGCATGCCGATGTCAGTATAGAGCTTGGCTGTCTTGGGGTTGTAGTTGCCGGTGGACAAATGGCCGTAACGCTTGATAAAACGCCCTTCGCGGCGCATCACCAGCAGCATTTTGGCATGCGTTTTCAGGCCAACGATGCCGTACACCACCTGCGCGCCCACCGATTCCAGCGCTTCGGCCCAGTTGATATTGGATTCCTCGTCGAAACGCGCTTTCAGTTCCACCACCGCCAGCACTTCCTTGCCCTTGCGTACAGCCTCCTGCAGCAGGTTCAGCATGCGCGGGTCTGCGCCGGTGCGGTAGATCGTCTGCTGAATGGAAAGCACATTCGGGTCGTTGACCGCTTCTTCCAGAAAGGCGATCACCGCTTCAAAGCTTTCATAAGGACGATGAATCAACACATCGCCTTGCTTAAGCCTGTCAAAGAACGAGCCTTTCTCTCCGGTCAGTTGCAACGGCCATTGCGGCGCATATGGCGTGAATTTCAGCGCATCCGCATCCACCATGTCTGGCAGTTGAATCAGCCTGCCCAGATTCACCGGGCCATTCACGCGATACAGCGCCTGCTCCGGCAACGCAAACTGTTTCAATAAAGATTCCGCCAAGTCGGCCGGACAAGTATGTGACACTTCCAGCCGCACGGCTTGCCCATACTGACGATGCACCAGTTCCTGTCGCAACGCCATGCGCAAATCGCTTACATCTTCTTCGTCCACCTCCAGCTCGGAGTTACGCGTCACTCGAAACTGCGAAGCATGCAGGACATTGCGGCCAGGGAACAAGGTCTGCAGATTGGTACGGATGATGCTGGTCAGCAGCACAAAACATTGCTTGCTTTCGCTTACCTCGTCCGGCAGGCGCACAATGCGTGGCAAAGTGCGCGGCACCCGTAGAATGCAGATTGCATTATCACGGCCAAACGCATCCACGCCATCCAGCTCGACGATAAAATTCAGTGCCTTGTTGGCCACCTGCGGAAAGGGGTGCGCCGGATCGAGCGCAATGGGCAGCAGCAATGGTTTCACGTACTGCTCGAAATATTCACGCACAAACTGGTTTTGCGCGGCTGTCCTGTGCTCGCTAGGAATCAACCGAACACCCTGCACATCCAGCGCAGGCATCAGCACCTCGAAAAAGATGCGGTACTGTTCTGCAGTCAATGCATGCGCCTCTGCAGACACCATCGCAAAAGTATGTGGCGTAACGTTGACATCCGCACGCTTGCTTGAGGCTGCCTCCAGCTGTGCCTCCATGCGCACCTCGAAAAACTCGTCCAGGTTCAATGCTACGATACTCAGAAACCGCAGCCGCTCCAGCAACGGATAATCCTCGCGCATGGCGAGCGAGAGCACGCGGCGATTGAACGCCAGCAAGCTCATGTCACGATTCAGTAAAGTTGTTGTCACAATATGTACATAAAAAATCAGCCGATCAGCATAACAATGGATTATGACAATCTGATTACAAAGCTGTTCTAACATGCCTCAAAACAACATGAATCCTGGCTTGATACCTAACTTTGCGATAGTATTACCGCACACAGGTGAAGGGGCATGTATGGCAGACATTCGAGTAAAACCGCTAGGAGAAGACCGTTACGAAGTGCTGGTACAAGCGCGCACACCTACTACGCATACCGTGACCGTGCCAGCCGCTTATGCCTTGAAACTGACCAACGGCAAAACCGGTGTGGAAACATTGATAGAAAAATCCTTCGAATTCTTGCTGGAGCGTGAGCCGAACACCAGTATTCTGCGTAGCTTCGAACTGAGCGTGATCGGGCGCTATTTCCCGGAATACGAAAAATTTATCAAGACTTACTTTTAACGATGTGGTTGATGGCCAACTGCGCCAGCACAAAGCCGAAGGTAGCGGTGACGCTGACAGATGAGCCATAACCCGCACAGTTCAAGCCTGTCATGGCAGCATCGCCAGAAGGCGCGTCACAGCTGGCTTCTGGCTTGATGACAGCTTCGTTGGAATACACGCAAGTCAGCCCGAACTTGTGCGATTTCTTTACCGTGAGACTACCCTTGGGAAAGCCATAATCCCGCCGCAGCAGATTGCGCACTTTTGCCAGCAGCTTGTCGCCCTGCACATACGCCATGTCGGCCGTCTCAATACGTGTCGGGTCCAACCTGCCGCCTGCCGCACCGGCAATCAATAACGGTAAATGGTGCTGTTTGCAGAATGCCGCAATCGCCACTTTCGCTTTCGCATCATCCGTTGCGTCTATAATTATTTGGGGGGTTATTTTGCATGCTCCAGAAGCCGCGTCCTGATTGGCTCCCAGGGCAGCGCTTACATTCTCCGGCGTGACGAAATCCTCAACCTCATGCACTTGGCAAGCCGGATTGATTTGCAGAATGCGCTGATGCATGGCCGTCACCTTGGCCTTACCAAATTCGCTCTCCAGCGCCTGTATCTGCCGATTCACATTGGATTCCGCCACGTTATCCAGATCGATCAGCGTCAGATAGCCCACCGCATTGCGTGCCAGCGCTTCTACCGCCCACGAGCCAACGCCGCCAATGCCAATCACGCACACATGCGCGCCCTGCAGTTTGGCCAGGCCAGCATCACCGTATAAACGGCGCACACCGCCGAATCGTCGTTCAAAATCCACTTCAGTCGTCATGCGCGCAATATAGCAAATGTTGCGCGGAATGGGTTAACGCAATTACAATTGAATTAATGAAAGCTGAAAGAAGTTGGTTACTGTATTTATTCTTAATCTTATTTAGGGGCAATTATGTCTATAGTTAATCTCTATGCGCACAACAAATATGGGAAATTCGCTAAAGAAAATGTTAAATTTGCAATAGTGTATACAGATGAAACATTCCTAGCTCCTAAGGAATTTGCAAAGAAAATTGATATTGGTAGATTTGAGCTGATCGAATTAGACATTCCAAGCGAGAAGCTTAAAAGTGTAGATTTGTACTGGTCCGAAAAGATTTCTAGCAGAGTTACAATAAATCGTGTCGCACAATATAACAGAGACTCGAAAGATTTTGGTAAGTCTTGGGACTCCATCTTGCTGGTTTGGAATTTGTGGACTACTGATAATTTTAAGATTAGCTATGAAGGCTTTTCAGGCACTGAGGGAAACTCTTTAAAAACAACCTAATAGTCAAGTAAAGTGGGTAACTTGTTTGCCCCCAGATAAACGGTGGGTTACACTATGCTAACCCACCCTACAAACTGGAGAATTAATATGAGTGTAGATCGATTATCTAACAAATTAGACTCAAAAACACCAATCAAGCCACCTCGACAAAAGTTAATTCTAGCTTATGGTAATAAAATATTAGTAATGCAAGGTGATCCAGATTTTGCTAACGATGTGCCTCTACAGAAAATCCTAGATGCAGGTTGGGAGATTATGAGCGTATCACCCTTTGTTAATAGTACTGGGGGCGGCAATCCCTTTGGAGCTTATATTTTGCTGCAACTACGCCTCTCATAACAAGCCAAATAGGGTGGGCAACTTCTTGCCTACGCGGGAATGACGAGATAAGTATTTGTTTTTGAATTAACATTCCAGCTCGTAGGGCGGATAAGTTTACGCAATCCGCCGGATGAATACATGCCATCTCTTCTAAACCCTCTCAAAAGAACACCTCCGGCGGATAACGCTTCGCTCATCCGCCCTACAAAATATGCCGGATTACCGACGTAACCGCGTGCCGGGCGGCACTTACTATTTTACTGTGAATTTGTTGGAACGCCGTTCTAAACTGCTGCTCAAGCATATGGATGATTTTCGGGCGGCGGTGCGCATGGTACATAAAAATCAACCATTTCATATTGATGCCTGGGTGGTGTTGCCTGACCATATGCATTGTGTGTGGACACTGCCTGAGGGTGACGATGATTATCCTGCACGCTGGAAGGCGATTAAAACGGCTTTTTCAAAGGCTATTCCTAAAACCGAGCGGCTTTCTGCCGTACGCGCCGCCAAAAACGAGCGTGGCATTTGGCAACGCCGCTATTGGGAACATACGATACGCAGCGATAAAGATTATGCGGCGCATGTGGATTATGTGCACATCAACCCGGTGAAACATGGTTTGGTAAAGCAAGTTAAAGATTGGCCTTATTCCACTTTTCACACATTGGTTGAACAAGGCGTTTACCCGCAAGATTGGGGCATTGGCATGGAAGAGGATTTAGGATATGCGGATTAATTTATTTTGAAAAGATGGTTTTATCTGATTTTTCATTATCTAAGCAGCATGCCTGAAAGCCGCATCCTGCTTGCCTTCCAGAGCGTCTATTTTGACAATGAAGCGCGCGTGCATGTGTAATATCAAGCTTCCAGCACCACAAACGCCACCGCCAGGTTTTTTTCATCGCTGATGCTGACATGTGCTGCGCGGATGTGTTTTTCGGCAAGCAGGGTCTTGACCTCTTCGTTGAACTCCAGCAAAGGTTTGCCCATCGCATCGTGCGTAACCAGAATGCTCTGGAACGTCACTGTGCCGCGAATGCCGGTGCCGAGCGCCTTGGAAAAGGCTTCCTTGGCGGCAAAGCGTTTGGCCAGAAAACGTGCCTTGATGTGCGATGCCTCATAAGCTGCCAGCTCGCTCTCTGCCAGAATGCGCTTGGCGAAAGCATCACCAAATTCGCCCAGCGCTGCCTCGATGCGTGCGACTTCGACGATGTCAGTACCGATGCCGTAAATCATGAGCGACAGCGCAATGATGAAGTCAAAGAGTTCATCTGGGCGCGAATTCTTTCATCAAAGCCTTCATTTCACGCACGGCGTTGTCCCACCCCACAAACAAGGCATGCGCGACGATAGCGTGGCCTATATTCAGCTCTTCGAACCCATACATATTGGCTATCAAATGCACATTGTGATAATGCAGGCCATGCCCCGCGTTGACGATCAGCTTCGCGTCCATCGCGTGGTGCAATGCCAACTCGATACGCTCACGCTCTGCCTCTTGGTCTTTGTCGTTCTCGGCATCAGCAAAGGTGCCCGTATGCAGTTCAATCACCGGTGCGCCGGTCTTGACCGCAGCGTCTATCTGCGCCAGATCCGGCGCGATGAACAGCGAGACGCGAATGCCGGCATCGCCCAGTTTTTGTACTGCATGCTTTACTTTGTCGAAATGTGTGATCACATCCAGACCGCCCTCGGTGGTACGCTCCTCGCGGCGCTCGGGCACCAGGCACACGTCCTGCGGCTTTACCTGCACCGCAATATCCAGCATCTCGTCGGTCACCGCGCATTCCAGGTTCATCTTGGTCTGCAGCAACGGGCGTAGCGCAAAGATATCCGTATCCTGCATATGGCGCCTGTCCTCGCGCAAATGCAGTGTGATGCTGTCTGCCCCGGCCTGTTCTGCGCGCAAGGCGGCCTGTACCACGCTGGGGTATTTGGTGCCACGTGCCTGACGGATGGTCGCGACATGGTCGATGTTGACGCCGAGTTTGATCATAGTTCCTGTAAATCCATTAAAAGCTGCCGCGTATGCAGCGGTTTATCGCCCAGGTAATGCGTCAGCAAATAACGCACCAGCTGCTTGCTTTGTACCTGTGTTTGCGCAGCGCTGTAATCGCTGCGTGCCATATCCAGCAAGGTCTTGCCTTGCAATTGTACGCCATTTTTGGTCGCGCTTAATTCGCAGGCGCCATATTCCGCCTCATAGCGGTATTGCCTGTCCGCATCTATCAACTCGCCGTTCTCGTCTGCCGTCAGCGGCACGGCATAACCCAATTCCTGCAGCAGGTTAAGTTCGAAACGCCGTAACTCTGCTGCCAGCGACTGGCTTTGCGCCAGGGTCTTCAACGTATCCTGATAATAGGCGAACAGCTGCTCATGCGGGTCTTCGCGCGGCAACAGGCGCAGCAACAGCTCGTTGAGATAAAAACCGCACATCAATGCCTCGCCCTGCAGAATGACCAGGCTGTCCGACCATTCCAGATTATGCAGGTTCTTGAGTTCTGCCTTGCCGGACCAGGTTGCATTGAGTTTTTGAAACGCCTGCAGCATACCGCGCATGGCTGAGCGTGGCCGACGCGCACCTTTGGCAACCGCCGTGACACGGCCGTGGGTCTGGGTAAGCAGTTCGACCACCAGGCTGGTTTCTTTGAACGGATAGGTGTGCAGCACATACACTGCCTGATTATCGTACTGATTTAACGCCACACAAAAACCTTAAATCAAGGAAATGCTGAAAAAATGTGCGAGCAGGGTAAAGTGCAAGGCGCACGGAACACAGAAACCGGAATGTACACGTTAGTACATGAGGATTTCGAGTACCGCGTAACGCGGCAATTTATCCGCACAGCCATTGTTACAGTGTTTCCTTAATATCCCAGACTTTTCAACGCCCGCGCATCATCCGCCCAGCCGCCTTTAACCTTCACCCACACCTCGAGATACACCTTGCCGCCAAACAGGTTTTCCATATCCTGTCGCGCTTCGGTGGAAATCTGCTTTAGTTTCTCGCCACCCTTACCGATGATCATGGGCTTTTGGCCTTCCTTGTCCACGATCACCGCAGCAAAGATACGACGCAGACCTTTGACGACTTCGAACTTCTCGATTTCCACCGCAACCGAGTATGGCACCTCATCGCCCAGCAGGCGAAAGATTTTTTCACGAATCAGCTCTGCCGCCAGAAAGCGTTCGTTTTTATCGGTCAGCTCGTCCTCGCCATAAACGGCAGGCTGCTCAGGCAAATACTGGCGCGTGGTTTCCAGCAACTCTTCCAGATGCAGGTTTTTCTTTGCGCTTACCGGCACAATGGCCACAAAAGGATGCAGCAGATCAAAATCTTGTATGAGCGGCAGCAGGTTGTTTTTATCACCCATCAAATCCGCTTTATTCACCACCAAAATCACCGGCTTATCTTTTGGCAGCAGCTTCAGCACCGTTGCATCGGCTTCACCCAGCTTCATCGGCTCGATCACAAATAGCACCACATCGACTTCCGTCAGCACTTGCGTCACGGTTTTATTCAGCGTTTTATTGAGTGCGTTAAGATGCTTTTGCTGGAACCCAGGCGTATCCACAAACAAGAATTGTGTGTCTTCAGTCGTGTGTATACCCAACAAGCGATGACGCGTGGTTTGCGGCTTGCGCGAGGTGATACTGAGCTTTAAGCCCAGAATATGGTTGAGCAGCGTGGATTTGCCGACATTTGGCCGACCCACGATAGCGACCTTGCCGCATCTGAATGCTCTGTTTTCGGAGTTAGATGTCATGATTTAATCTGCTCTAGCGCCAGCTGCGCCGCCTGTTGTTCTGCGGCACGGCGGCTGGAACCCTCACCATGAGTACGGATATTAAATTTCTCTACGACGCATTCGACCTTGAAGGTCTGCGCATGCGCCTCGCCCTCGATTTGCACGACCTGATAATCGGGCAAGTCTATTTTTTTGCCTTGCAAATATTCCTGCAAAAGCGATTTAGGGTCTTTATCGATGATTTTAGGGTCTATCGTCGCCAGCTTTTCGTCATACAACTTTAAAACCAGCTTTTCTGCCTCAGCAAAACCACCATCCAGAAACACCGCGCCGACAATGGCTTCTACTGCGTCTGCCAGAATGGATGGCCTGCGCCAGCCGGCACTTTTCAGTTCACCTTCGCCCAATTTCAGCGCATCACCGATATTCAACCGGGTGGCGATTTCCGCCAAACTGGGCTCTTTGACCAATTGGGCCCGCAAGCGGCTTAAGTCACCTTCCGGCAGCTTGGGAAAGCGCAAAAACAGCTGGTGGGCGATGATAAAGTTGAGCACGCCATCCCCCAAGAACTCCAGACGCTCGTTATTATTGGCAGCAAAACTACGATGCGTCAGCGCCTGTACCAGCAGTTTGGCATCACGGAACGGATAGCCAATGCGCTTGGCGAGACTATCTAAAGACATGAAACCAGGAGCTATTTCTCAGTGCTAGCATGAAAATCCATCTGCACACTGACATTGGCTGCGATTGGCTTGACTACTTGGTAATCTGCCGTCACCACATTGCCTCGCTCGCTTTTTTCAATCACCAGATCAGAACCCTTGATGACTGAGATATAACCAATATTCGCACCTTTGTCGAACTTCTCCATGATCTCTTTTTTGCTCATATCGTTAAAATCGGGCTCATCAGCGATATGTTTAAGGACTTTTTTAACGCCAAAAAACTCGATATATGCTGGCACCATCTTCATGCCCACTATCGCCAGAAACACGATTGCGGCAACCACAACAACCAAACCGATGAATGTCATGCCTCGCTGCTTACTGTTCACATCACCACGCATATTGCTCCCCTATAGTAAATTAAGTGACTAGTGGATCGAATTACCGATCCTGCCGAACTGGTCAAAATTAAACCATATAAAAAAGGCTTTGCCCACCAGGTTTTTTTCTGGCACAAAGCCCCACACACGACTGTCAGCACTATTGTCACGATTGTCACCCATCGCATAATAATAGCCATCGGGCACAACGATAGTTTCGCCGTTCTGTAACCGATCACCCAGACTGCCCAAGTCGTAATGGTTCGGCACATCATGAATCAGTACATCATGTTTGATACCATTCAGGTCTTCTTGCAAGCGCTTTGCTGTAATGTTGTTATCCTGAAGCACATAGTGATAGTCATCCAGATAAGCCTGTTCAAGCCGCTGATCATTGATAGTCAGTACTTTGTCCTGATATTGAATCCTGTCACCCGGCACGCCTACAACGCGTTTGATATAGTCCACGGTGGGTTCCGGCGGATAATGGAAGACAAACACATCACCGCGTTTAGGGTGTTCCATGTCGATGAACGCATTATTCAAAATGGGTACGCGTATGCCATATTTGTATTTATTCACCAAAATGTAATCGCCTGCCAGCAAGGTCGGCATCATCGAGCCAGAAGGGATCTTGAAAGGCTCTACCAGAAAAGAGCGAATCAAGAACACCACCAGAATTACCGGAAAGAAACTCTTGGCGTATTCGACAGCCATTGGCTCTGGCGTACCAGCGGGCCGTTTTTTGCGCCAGACGAGAATATCCAGCAACCAAATGATGCCTGTAATCGCCAGCACCACCACCATGAACAATGCAAAATACATCGTTAGTCCTTTTTATTTATCTTCTACTTTTAAAATCGCCAAAAACGCCTCTTGTGGAATCTCTACGTTACCCACTTGCTTCATGCGTTTCTTGCCCTCTTTTTGCTTTTCCAGCAATTTGCGCTTACGCGTAATATCGCCGCCATAACACTTGGCCAGCACGTTCTTGCGCATCGCCTTCACTGTCTCACGGGCGATGATATTAGCGCCGATTGTCGCCTGAATCGCCACATCGAACATCTGGCGCGGGATGAGCTCGCGCATCTTAGCAGCTAACTCGCGGCCACGGTACTGGCTGTTGCTGCGATGCACGATCAGGCTCAGCGCATCCACACGCTCACCATTGACCATGATATCCAGTTTCACCAGGTCCGCGGCGCGGAACTCCAAAAACTCATAATCCATTGACGCATAACCGCGTGAGACAGATTTCAGCTTGTCAAAGAAATCCAGCACCACCTCGTTCAGCGGCATCTCATAGCTCAGCATCACCTGACGGCCCATGTACTGCATATTGCGCTGCACGCCGCGTTTGTTGTTGCACAGCGTCATCACCGGTCCGACATAATCCTGCGGCATCAACAAGTTCACCACAATGACCGGCTCGCGAATCTCTTCGATGCGCGACAGCTCCGGCAAACGGGATGGATTCTCAATCTGCACGATATCGCCGTTCTTCATCAGCAGCTCATACACCACTGTTGGTGCGGTGGTGATCAAATCCATGTCGTATTCGCGTTCCAGCCGCTCCTGCACGATCTCCATATGCAGCAAGCCCAGGAAACCACAGCGGAAGCCAAACCCCAGTGCAGTCGAATTTTCCGGCTCGAACTGCAGGCTGGAATCGTTCAGACTCAATTTTTCCAGTGCGGTTCGCAACGCCTCGAATTGATTCGACTCCACCGGATAAAGCCCAGCGAACACCTGTGGTTTCACCTCTTTAAAGCCAGGCAATGGCGTGCTCGCAGGTTTGTCGGCAAGCGTCACCGTGTCGCCCACCTTGGCAGCGGCCAACTCTTTAATGCCGGCAATCACAAAGCCCACCTGGCCGGCACTCAGTTCAGTGCGTTGCTGCGATTTTGGCGTGAATACCCCTACCTGTTCGCACAGATATTGCGCGCCGGTTGCCATCAGGCGAATCTTGTCTTTAGGCCGCAGCACGCCATCCACCACGCGCACCAGCATCACCACGCCTACATAATTATCAAACCAGGCATCAATCACCAATGCCTTGAGAGGCGCATCCTGCTTGCCTGTAGGAGCAGGTATTTTCGCCACGACCGCTTCCAGCACGTCGCGTACACCTTCGCCGGTCTTGGCGGAGCAGCGCACCGCATCCATCGCTTCCACGCCAATCACATCCTCGATCTCCTGAATCACCCGCTCCGGGTCGGCAGATGGTAAATCGATCTTATTCAGCACCGGCGTCACTTCCACACCCAAATCAATGGCCGTATAGCAGTTGGCCACGCTTTGTGCCTCTACGCCTTGGCTGGCATCCACCACCAGCAGCGCGCCTTCGCAGGCAGACAGTGAACGGCTGACTTCGTAGCTGAAATCCACATGCCCGGGCGTGTCGATGAGATTGAGGTTATAGATTTGGCCGTCATTGGCTTTGTAGCTAAGCGCCGCCGTCTGCGCCTTGATGGTGATACCGCGCTCGCGCTCGATATCCATGCTGTCCAGCACTTGCGCTTCCATCTCACGGTCTTCCAGGCCGCCGCAAAGCTGGATGATTCGGTCTGCCAGCGTGGATTTACCGTGGTCGATGTGGGCGATGATGGAAAAGTTTCGAATATTGTTCATGTGGTCTGCATTAAAAAACACAAGGCGCGACATAAGCGCGCCAAACCGCGCTATTTTACAACAAACACACGTTTAGCATGTAATCTATTCATGGAGATGGAATTAATCGGCCCATGCAGCGCACAGACGCAAAGCGCTTACTTCTCGCGCCTGCGCGTTCATTGTCATAAACGATGCTTCGTGAGCCAGTCTGGATGCGGCTTCCAGGGCAGTGATTTACATAATGAAAGGATTATAAATCTTGTTCCCAAACGTTGCCGTACACTTTGCCGTTGCGTGATAGCACCAGCATTTGATACATGCTGACAAACCACATATACGTGGAAGCCATGCCGTAGCCAATCCCGCCGATAATCGTCAGCCAGGCAAATGTCGGCGATAGTTTGGTGAGCCACCAGGAGCAGACATCCAGCAGTAAAAAGCCGAAAGGAAACGCGATGGCCAGCACTTTGACGCGTTTGGGAATGTGAACGGCAAAACTGAAGATGAATCCGGTGAAGAAGAAGATAAAACTGATGCCAAACAGGTGGATGTGCGAAACCCGCGTGAGACCGCTGATGGTGGCACCGGTATTGACTTGGGCACGCGATTTGACTTCCGCATATTTGGTAAAGTCGGGAATGCCGGGAATCTGGCTGTGGCACATGATGCAATGCTGCGCGAACACGCCTTTGAAATGCGGCTCCCATTCCGATTCCGGCGCACCTTGCTGCGCCCATTTGATGATGTCCTCACGCACTTCCAGCGGTGCTTTGTCTATCATCGATCCATTCAACTTGCTAGCCAGTTTAGTGCCGCTGCGGTCGCCATAGTAACTGTAGACAATATCGTTGACTGACAAACCTATCTTGCCATCTGCCATGCCGTGGGTGAACATGATTTGCAGACCGGCCATACACAGCCCCACGCCTATCACCAGCAAATACCCGACAAACAGCGTCTTGAGTGGTAAGGGCAAATTGGGCAAATTCAGCCAAGGCAGTTGCGTGTCTTTTGTTTGCATGATCCCTAATCCTTTGTCTTATGGTTTTTGTTTTATAGTTTTTTTGTTTATATGCGCTAGCGTACCATTCATTATATCAAGCGGGCAATCGGCTAATTGCTTGATTAAGCGACTTTCTTTACATGTGCCCCAAACCTGGCCGTGCAAGGTAGACAGGCAAACATTCAAATTGCCTATTGTATTGCCTGAGGGTAAACTGGCGGCAACAATAACAAAGGAGAAAGCATGAAATACCTTACGTATTCAATTGCTTGCATGGCCATACTATTACTCGCCACCGCATGCACAACACCCCGCAGGGCTAGTAGTTTGTATCCACAACCTTCTGATTTTGTCGGTGAATATCAGTTTAAGTATGACAAAGCCACCATGGTACTTAAGTGTGTTTCGAATACAGAGTGTAATGTGTCTGTGCTTTCCCCGACCGAAGAGCAAGCCGACAAAGGTGAAAATTACACCGGCGCGATACCTTTAACAGACACCTCACAGCTGCAATTTGCCTTTGAATATGCTCAAGAGCATCGCAACGACACTACAGCAAGCGATGAAGACAAGCAGACCCTTAAAGCACTTGCACCCTTGCTAGACCAAAAAACCTATGTCTTTGACACTTGTATCGACTTGATTCCAGAAGAAATGCCTAAATATTTGGTCGCCTGCAAGCCCAAACTAACACCTTGGGATAAACCTACAGTTCTCTTGTTTGGCACCTTGCTTACCGGTACCTGCAGTGGCCCTTTTTGTCGATATGTGATTACGCCTTTGCACGCTAAAGTCAGGTAATAAAATGAATTATGTATCTGCAATAGGTCAAAAGGTGTCAATATCTATATGACTCAAAAGGATTTGCGATGAAAAATTTATTTCAACTGATATTGGTAAGCATTTTGGTAACCATACTAAATGCTTGTGCCACCAGTAGTAGCGGAGGATCAATGAGAGACGATGAGGTGATAGATCACGCCTTTGAATTAAATAAAGGTGAGTTTGATGGTAAAGCTGGGGTAGAGCGTGTTCAGATTTTAGATTATTTGTATGGCAACCCAGCGGGATACGCAATTAAAAACCCACCCGCGTACAAGGCACGCGGTGAATGTATGCAAGGAGACGGACATGGCAATCTTGGTATTACCCGTAAAGATTTAAAGATTTTCTATGTTAAATGGTTAGATAAAGCGACGGGAAAAGTAAACGAGGTCACTTTAGACTTGCAAAAGAAACTACCCACAGATTTCAGTGGGGATCATCGTTTTTTTGCTTCTTTCAAACAAGGTCAGTTGTATGTGTATGTCATTACGCCGGAAAGACGCATTGATAGCGAGCCGCCTAATGGGCCAGAAGCTAGCGATTACCTAAAAACGATTACGATTTACCCCGAACATTAGGAAATTGCACGATGGCACATTACGAAAAATCCAACCCACAAATTGCCGGGGAACTTAACGAGAAGCAGTCTGAACGTGCGTTAGCACAAGCGGATAAAATTGCCAACGCGGCTGATACTAGCGCAATTAAAAAAGAACAATTTGTGTTCTTCGCCGCATTTGACGGCACCAGAAATGATAAAGGGGATATGAAGCTTTCCGGCAATCCTGAAGATACTAACGTGGCCGAACTATATTTGCAGGCACGTAAAGCAGAGCTTGGGAATTCAAGCAGAAATTTTAAAACCGGCTACTATAAGGGGCATGGCACCAAAGGTACTCTGATGGCCTCTGCCTGGGAACCGAATCAGGTCACTGACGAAGCAATACGCACTGCGGATAAAGCCTATAACGATTTCTCAGAACAAGCATCCAAATGGCTAAAATATCACCCTGATGGAGACGTCACCACTGCCATCACATCATTTAGCCGGGGTGGTGGTACGGCGGCGGTATTTAGCCAGATGCTATATGAAAGAGGCTTGATTGACCCAAAAACCAAACGACAGCTTATCCCGCCCGGACAAGTGGGTGTTTCTGCCGGGGTGATATTTGACCCGGTAACCACAGGACAGGACGGCAATGTGGCTTTTGCACCAAATGTGAAAAATATCGCTGTCTTGCGGGCAGAAAATGAATACCGATATTTGTTCAAGGGTGTGGACTATCATAATCAAGACGGCATAAAGATATTCGACGTAGCTGGCAACCATTGTAATGTAGGTGGAGGCTATCAAAAAGACGGCTTGGGTAATCTGCATCTGGGTGTAGCCACACAATACCTGCAAAAATCCGGATTGCCGATTGCCGATGTCGATCCGAGCCGCCAGTATAAAGGCGAAAAGCTAGTAGCTTACAACGAAAGCGGACTCACCAAAGAAGATGCGTATCTTGTATACCTTAACCAGCAAAAACATGGGAAATGGGATGTTTCCGGCTATTTCGACCCTAAGTTTGACGAGCAGCCTAAACGCTTGCTAAACGGCCGTGCAGCACAACCGCCCAAAACCATTCAATCAGGGCAAGATAACATCAAGGAATTCAAACTGTATGATGGTAGCCATGCGATAGAAACACGAGATGAATTAACAGATAGGGTGCGCGTTTTCAAGGAAAAATCGCCAGAGGAGGCGCTTAAAAAACATCCTGAATTGCTTGGCGCTTATCAATTAAGAGAAATGATGCTGTCAGAAACCAGTTACATGCCGAAGGAAAAGCAGCAGTCGATTAAGAACAAGATAGACGAGAACATTGTCGGCATGATTATGGCAGACCGACTGCCGCAGTCACAACCCAATGCAACACCAGCCCAGCCTGCAGTGGAGCCTACCCAATCGTTTGGCTAATATAACAAACGCTTTTACGAGCTTTGCCGTACGCACAAAAAAACCCGCCCAAGTTGAGCGGGTTTTGTTTTTCCATTGATTATTTTGTTACTTTGATTGGCACGTAAAGCGTATTATCGCCACGCAGCACCAATACGGCCACGGTTTTGCCTGCGGGAACTGCGTTAATCTGCTTATTGAACGCATCTACGCTTTGTGACTCACTGTTGTTGAGCCCCAACACTACATCGCCGCGACGGATACCTGCTTGCGCTGCCGCCCCAGTGCTCTCGACTACCAACAGCCCGTTTTTACCATTGAGTTTTTTCTTCTGCTGTGGCGTCAGTTCTTTCAAGGTCAGGCCAATTTTGTTTGGCTCCAGTTTCGCCTGTGGTTTATTGGCCTGTGGCGCATCGTTAGGGTCATTAGGCATCTCTCCAATACCTACGTTCAACGTTTTGGCTGCACCCTTACGCAAAATCTCCACTTGCGCGATTTTACCCGGCTTGGTATTACCCACTGCACGCGGCAAGTCAGCAGAAGCAATGATTGGCTTGCCGTCGAATTTGGTAATTACGTCACCCGCCTCCAACCCGCCTTTTTGTGCAGGGCTGTTTTTCTCGACACCTGCGACCAACGCGCCATTGGTGTTTTTCATCCCGAACGAATCCGCCAAATCTTTGGTCAATTCTTGTATCGCGATACCCAACCAGCCGCGCGAGATTTTACCGCTGGCTTTGAGCTGATTGGAGATATCAATCGCCACATCGATGGGGATGCTGAATGACAAGCCCATCGAACCACCAGAACGGCTGTAGATTTGCGAGTTGATGCCCACCACCTCGCCATTCAGATTGAACAGCGGACCGCCGGAGTTGCCCGGATTGATGGCGACATCAGTCTGAATGAACGGTACGTAGTTTTCCTGCGGCAAAGCCCGCCCTTTGGCAGAGACGATCCCGGCTGTCATGGTGTTTTCCAGACCAAATGGCGAGCCAATGGCCGCCACCCACTCACCTACTTTCAACTTGGTCGGATCGCCAATCGTGACTTTTGGCAAACCTGTCGCGTCAATCTTGATCAAAGCCACATCGGTACGTTTATCCAAACCAATAATCTTGGCTTTGAACTCCCGCTTGTCGGATAACTTCACCAACACCTCATCAGCTTCATTCACGACATGTGCGTTTGTAAGGATGTAACCATCCGAACTGATAATGAACCCGGACCCCAACGACTGGCTTTTATATTCTCCACCTTGATCAGGCTGGCCAGGTATATTGGGAATACCAAAACGCTTAAAGAACTCTTGAAGCTGTTCGTCATTTTCAAGCCCGGGCGGAAGGCCAAATTGCGCTGTATTGTTGGCTTGCACGACCTGGGTGACACTAATATTGACTACTTCCGCACCATGCTTTTCAGCCAGTACGGTAAAATCCGGCAACCCTGATGCTGTGCCTTCCGCATACGCCATTGGCCCAAAAGCCAGGCCAAACACCAAACCCAAAACTGCAATATTCTTTTTAACCATTCAACTGCCTTTCTTACTCAATTAAGCTCAGGGATTATCCAACCGCATTATCTGCGGTTGTTGTCCTAGAAAATAGTGTTTACCCGCGATGATATGTCCCTTCACCCACACTAGGCCCAGCACCAGCCCCAAACCAGCACCCAGCAATGTAGCCAGCGCACTGGGTGTAAAGTGGGAAACGATAAACGCCACGACGAACAGGCATGCTAGCGGCAACATATACAACAGCAAAGCGCCTCTCATCACTGCCGCCTCGTCGATTCCCACAATCACACCATCGCCAACTCGCGCTTGGATAGGGTTTCGTGCAACAAAGTTGCCAGACTTGTGTGCAAATATTTTGCCCCACAGGCTATTGCCACAGCCGCGTGTTTGACCACACAGGCCGCAGGCTGTTTTGCGGGCGATCTCCAACCTTGCGATAGGTTGGCCATTAGCGTCATGTTCGACAGCCAGAATGACAGCGCGTTCTTCTAACATAAGTAATGAATTTATTAAGGGGTTTTTTTGAAAGTAACAGATCTGGAAATTTGCTGCACCGTTACTGCCGGCACTTCGCCAACAACAATCACTTGATGTCCATCCACCACATGCGCGCACATATTGGTAGACCCCATCAAGGTATGTCCAATTTTAGGGCGCTTGCCCTTTATCATCGGCTCAATGAACAACGAAACAAAGGCAATGCCATCTGAAAAAACAATCTGGTTAACGGGGGCGGTTTTGCCTGGCACAATACGCTCCACATGATCTATCTGACGGTAGCCCGGGGGCAGCTGTGTCACCACCCACTCATTCATTACATGCTGTACAGGTTCTTCGTTCTCCATCACATATTGCTTGGACATATCAATTTTCGGCTGCATAGCATCTGCGTTAGGTGAATTCAGCATATTCAACTGAGTAAATGCAATCTGTTCAAGGGTCACATTCTCCGCATTGGCCAGTGTCATTTTCAACAACAATCCGGTTTCGACATCCACCCACACCTTATAACGATAACGAAAAGCATCTTTTGGCATCAACTCGATAATATATGCTGACCTTCCGGCAACATTATCGCTCCCTGCCTGTGAGGCGCCGTAACTGGCCCTCAACAACGTCAAATCGGTCGGCAACATTGCTGGAAACAAGTTCTGGCCACGGCGTCTTTCCACTAGCACCTTTTGCTGTAGCGGATGAAAGATCACGATGTTATTGCCTTGACTATACACCTCGCGCGGCTCACCATCCATCACCACATTGCGGGTCATTTCTTTTCCACCCACATTGACATGGTTAATCTGGATTGAACGCAACTGATTACCGTTCTGGTAAACAAATACACCTTGATAATTCAACTCGCGCGCGGCGTTGGCGGTTTTTTGCAGAATCATCCACGGCTCGTCCTGGGCCAAAGCACTTGCGCTACAGCATATTGCGCAGACAACAACAAAATTACGTACTGCAGCCAGCATTATTTTTTAGCTTCAGCATATGTTGCAGGTTGAATGTAATACGAAACCACGCTGGGCGCTGCAGCATGGTGTGCTGCGAGATACTCAATTGGCACTTCCTGGGCGATTTGTACCGGTGTCACATCGTCGGTCTGCAAAGATTGATTCTGCCATACCATTGCGCCCACGAACATCACTGCAGCTACAGAGGCAGCTATAGACCATCCCTTGGAAAAAGCCAGTTTCGACCCGTGCATCGTGCCGATTGGCTTCGTTGCGACAGGCGCCAGCACGGTCGGCTCGGCTTCTATCGCCGCCATGATTCTGGCTGACATGTCATAGCGCACCCCGGCATCACCCCGCATCGCATCGCCAATCAAATGATAATGCTGCCACGCCTGCTTCAGCTCGCCACCTGCGCCCACGCCCGTCATGATATGCCGTGCATCTTCCGGTGCGATTTCCCCGTCGATTAGTGCAGAAAGTTGATCTTTCATGTCCATCACCTCAAAAAAACATTACCAGCGCTTATGCTCTGGCGTATCCAGTAAAGGCCGCAGTCTGGCCGCAATTGTCTCACGCGCACGAAAAATCCGCGAACGCACAGTGCCAATAGGGCACTGCATCACGTTGGCGATTTCTTCGTAGCTCAGCCCTTCCAATTCACGCAATGTGATCGCCACGCGAAGTTCCTCCGGCAAAGCTGCCACGGTGTCATTCACCGTTTGCGCAATTTCCTTGGTCATCAACTCGGTTTCCGGTGTTTCGAGGGTGCGCATTTCCCCGCCGTCTTCAAAATTCTCGACATCTTCGATCTCGACCTCTTGCAGCACCTGTGGCCTGCGCCCCATTGAAACCAGATAATTCTTGGCAGTATTGATGCCAATGCGATACAACCAGGTATAAAACGCACTATCTCCACGAAAACTCGGCAATGCACGGTATGCCTTGATAAAGCTTTCCTGCACCACATCTTCCACTTCGGCCTGGTCACGAATCATGCGCGACAGCAATCGGCCGAGCTTGCGGTGATATTTTTCCACCAGCATGCCAAAGGCCTTTTTGTCGCCCTGTTGGGCGCGCTCAACCAGCGCCTGGTCTAGCTCGCGATTTACCGATGTCGAATCTGCCGTCACTATTGGATTTGCCGTTAAGGCGCTGCTTTCTCTTTTTGTCGTGGAGTTTACAATATTCTGAGTATTATACGAGATTGCGGCGGGCGCGACGAAATTCGAACGCACTAGCGCTTCCAAGTCCTTACCGGTCGGTAACATATCTACTTTCCTCAACATCGATATTTGATTCACTAATTCACAGAATGACTAGCCCAATCATAAAGACACGGCTAAACTAGCGTAAGTTCCAACGATGCTCACACGTTTTTATCACCACCTCAATTTATGCCACAACAAGCGTTTGATGTCCTGATTATCGGCAGCGGCCTAGCCGGCCTGACGCTGGCTTTGCAAATCGCTGACCAGAAAAAAGTCTGCCTGGTCAGCAAACGCCACATCAACGATAGCGCTAGCAGCTGGGCACAGGGCGGTGTTGCGGCAGTGCTTAATTCTGACGATTCGATTGAATCACATATCCAGGACACCCTGATTGCTGGCGCTGGTCTGTGCGATATAGAAATCACACGCATGGTAGCAGAGCATGGCCGCGAGGCCGTGGAATGGCTGATCGCACAAGGTGTAGGATTCACCAAGGAAGCAGGCCATGACACCCTGCACCTGACGCGCGAAGGTGGTCACAGCCATCGCCGCGTAGCGCATGTAGCCGACGCCACCGGCAAAGCAATACAAAAAACCCTCAGCCAGCACATTTCCGAGCATCGCAACATCACGGTTCTGGAAAACCACATCGCGGTGGATCTGATTACCAGCAACAAACTGAAGTTACGCGGAGCCAACCGCTGCCTGGGTGCCTATGTGCTGGACAATGATACCGGCAAAGTAAAGACCATTGCTGCACAGCACACGGTGCTGGCCACCGGCGGCGCCGGCAAAGTGTATCTCTATACCACCAACCCCGATGTCAGCACCGGCGATGGTATCGCCATGGCCTGGCGCGCTGGCTGCCGTGTTGCAAATATGGAGTTTGTGCAGTTTCATCCTACCTGCCTATACCACCCGTACGCAAAATCCTTTTTGATTTCCGAAGTGGTACGCGGCGAAGGCGGATTGTTGAAATTACCCGATGGCACGCGATTCATGCCGGAACACGACCCGCGCGCCGAGCTGGCACCGCGTGACGTGGTGGCCCGCGCCATTGACTTCGAGATGAAAAAACGCGGCCTGGATTGCGTCTATCTGGACATTACGCATAAATCCGCTGAATTCATCAAGGAACATTTCCCCAACATTTACGCACGTTGCCTGGAACTGGGCATCGACATCACCAAGCAGCCGATCCCGGTCGTGCCCGCGGCACATTACTGCTGCGGCGGCGTGATGACGGACATGCAAGGCGGCACTGATATCCCAAACCTCTACGCCATTGGCGAGACCGCCTGCACCGGCCTGCATGGCGCAAACCGCCTGGCCAGCAACTCTTTGCTGGAATGCCTGGTGTTCGGTCATGCCGCAGCCCAGGACATTCTCCAGTCCAAACCAAAAACCCTCCCCAGTTTGCCGCATTGGGATGAGAGCCGCGTGACCGATGCCGACGAAGAGGTATTGATTACCCACACCTGGAACGAGCTGCGGCGCTTTATGTGGAACTACGTCGGCATCGTGCGCACCAACAAGCGCCTCAGCCGTGCGCTGCATCGTATCCACATGCTGCGTGACGAAGTACATGAGTTTTACACCAATTTCCGCATCAGCAACGATTTGATCGAGCTGCGTAACCTGCTGCAAGTGGCTGAACTCATCGTCAACAGCGCCATCGAGCGCCACGAAAGCCGCGGTCTGCATTACAGCAAGGATTACCCTGACATGCTGCCGGAAGCGGTTCCTACCGTGCTTCAACCAGGACAAAGCTACAGCCTGCTCGACAATCAGCACGGACATCTTTAAATATTGATGCGGATTTTAAGCGTATTGCTATTGCTCGCCTCATGTCGTGCCCAGGCTGTCGGCATCGGCTATTTCTACGATGGTGATACTGTCAAGATCGAAGATAACGGCCAAGTATTCAAGCTGCGTATCACTGATATCGACGCACCGGAGCGCAACCAAAGCTACGGATTCAAATCACGTCGTGCGCTGATGAAACTTTGCAGCCACACCGACATTAACTACCAAATTACCGGGCTGGACAAATACCAGCGAAAACTGGGAAAACTGCAATGCAATCAACAGGATGTAAGCCTGTACATGTTGCAGAGCGGCCATGCCTGGTTTGGCAATCACTATTCATCCGACCATACGCTGCTTTTAGCACAACAGCAGGCGCAACAAGCCAGGTTGGGCTTATGGCACGCGGAAAATCCCACACCGCCGTGGAAATGGCGAAAAAACAACCCGCATCCCCATGCAAAATAGATTAAAATTCCACTCTTAACACTCCCTCAGATTAAGGAACTGCCATGCAAGTCGCCATGAACACCGTTGTCACCATGACTTATCAACTTTTTAATGCCAACGGCGATATGCTGGAAGAAAGCCAGGAGCCCGTTGCTTACCTGCACGGCGGTTACGACAACATTTTCCCAAAAGTGGAAGAAGCCATGCATGGCAAGAACGTGGGTGACAGTGTGGAAGTATCGCTGGAACCGGTAGATGCGTTTGGTGATTACGATGAAGAGCTGGTACAGATCGAGCCTGCCAGCGCGTTCCCGACCAAAGACCTGAAAGTCGGCATGCAGTTCGAAGGTGAAGACGAAAGCGGCGAAGTGATTCTGTATACCATCACCGAAATCGCTGATGGCAAAGTCGTTGTCGATGGCAACCACCCATGGGCTGGCGAACGTTTACTATTCAAAGCGACTGTCACTGCGGTTCGCAGCGCGAACCAAGAGGAAATCAGCCATCAGCACGTGCACGGTGCGGGCGGGCATCATCACTAAATGAGCCCTCGCGCGCGTTCATTGGCAAACTAGATGCCCTGAAAGCCAATCTGGATGCGGCTTCCAGGGCATCGATTCACACAATGAAAAAAGGACGCTGCTGCGTCCTTTTCGTTTCAATTCATGTCTAACCTAGCCGTAGTTCAGCCCCATCACGTCACGCACCTCACGCATGGTTTCGCGTGCCAGCTTGCGGGCCTTCTCGCAGCCTTCCGCCACGATATTTTTCACCAGCGTCGGGTCTTCGGCATATTCCGCAGCACGGTTCTGTATCGGCGTTAGCTCTGCAATGACGCCCTCAATCACCGGCTGTTTGCATTCGATACAACCGATGCCGGCAGATTTGCAGCCATTCTGCACCCAGTTTTTGGTTTCTTCGCTACTGTAAACCTCATGCCATTGCCATACAGGGCATTTAGCCGGGTCACCCGGGTCGGTGCGACGGATACGCGCGGGGTCGGTCGGCATGGTCTTGATCTTCTTGGCCACCACATCCAGCGGCTCGCGCAGCGAGATGGTATTGTTGTAGGATTTGGACATTTTTTGCCCATCCAGACCATACATCTTGCTGGCGGGGGTCAGTTTGTATTCTGGTTCGATCAGGATGATCTTGCCGCCGCCTTCTAAATATCCCAGCAAGCGTTCCTTGTCACCCAGGCTGAGGTTCTGCTGTTCCTGAATCATGGCCCTGGCCGATTCCAGTGCCTCTTCGTCGCCGCTTTCCTGATATGCAGCACGCATTTCTTCATATAAAGCGGCTCGCTTGTTACCCAGTTTTTTAATGGCGGCTTCGGCCTTTTCCTCAAAACCTTTTTCTTTACCGTAGATATGGTTGAAACGGCGAGCAATCTCGCGTGTCAGTTCGATATGCGGTACCTGGTCCTCGCCCACCGGCACTTGCGTGGCTTTGTAGATCAGGATATCCGCGCTTTGCAGCAAAGGATAACCCAGGAAGCCGTAGGTGGATAAATCCTTGTTGGAGAGTTTTTCCTGCTGGTCCTTGTAGGTTGGCACGCGCTCCAGCCAGCTCAGGGGCGTCATCATGCTCAGCAAGGTATGCAGTTCGGCATGTTCCGGCACGCGGCTTTGGATAAAGATGGTCGCACTGGCTGGGTCGATGCCAGCAGCGAGCCAGTCAATCACCATGTCCCATACACTTTCTTCGATGATTTCCGGCGTGTCGTAGTGGGTCGTCAGTGCATGCCAATCAGCCACAAAAAACAGACATTCGCACTCGTGCTGCAGTTTGAGCCAATTCTTGAGTACTCCATGAAAATGCCCGAGATGTAGCTGGCCCGTTGGGCGCATGCCTGATAAAACGCGTTCGACCGCCATAAAAACCTTATATTTAAAGCTAATACGCCATTATACAAAAAAGCGCACAATCATCATCTCAAAAAAGCGGATGATGGGCGAAATGACCATGCTACCGAACGGTGTTTGAGTAAGAAAGATAAAGAATGCGATTAAAATCAACATGCTATATTGTTCCAGCGCTTGGAATTTGATCGCCAGATTCATGGGTAGAAGGCTTACCATGATACGCCCACCATCTAAAGGCGGAATCGGAATCAGGTTGATCACCATCAACACCACGTTGATGGAAATGCCCACTTGACTGGTCAATGCCAGAAACACACCCATATATGGCGGCAAATGGCTTGCGATATTCAATAATATCGCCCAGATGATTGCCATTACCAGGTTAGACATCGGCCCGGCGGCGGCCACCCACAGCATATCCCGCTTCGGGTGACGCAACCTGCTGAAATTGACTGGCACCGGCTTGGCCCAGCCGAACAGGATACCGCCCAGCATGATAGTCAGTGCTGGCAAAATGACCGTACCGAAGGGGTCGATATGCCGAAATGGATTCAGGCTGATTCGCCCCATCCGTTCTGCGGTCATATCACCAAAATGCCTCGCCGCATAGCCATGCGCCGCCTCATGGACGGTAATCGCCAGCAGGATGGGTAGCGCCGCAATGACAATTTTAAGAATGATGTTTTCCATAAGTTTTTACAATCCAAAAGGCGCCGCACTGACCGCTCCCTGCCTAATCAATGCCGGGGGTTCCTGCGTCAAATCTATCACCGTGGTCATTCCGACCGCAGATATGGCTGAGTCTATCACTAAATCTACCTGATGCTCCAGGCGCTCACGTATCTCCCAGGCCACATTCAAAGGTTCTGCCTCTCCCGGCAGTTGCAAGGTCATGCTCAATATCGGCTCACCAAGGTCCTCCAGTAGCGCCTGCACCACGGCATGATCCGGCACCCGGATGCCGACCGCACTGCGTTTGGGGTGCTGCAGACGGCGCGGTACCTCGCGCGAGGCATTGAGGATAAAAGTATATGCGCCTGGCGTATTCGCTTTAAGCAATCGAAACGTGCTGTTATCGACTTTGGCGTAGGTCGCCAGTTCGCTTAAGTTGCTGCACACCAGCGTAAACAGATGATCGTCACCCAAACCGCGGATCAGACGGATCCTGTCCTGCGCATCCTTGAACTCCATCATGCAGCCCAAGGCATAGCTGGAGTCTGTCGGGTACGCGATAACCCCGCCGGCCCTCAATATCTCTACCGTTTGGTGAATGAGGCGTTGCTGTGGATTTTCTGCATGAATCGAAAAATACTGTGCCAAATCTAGGGCCTATTAACATTTATTTCATCAGTGCGACTAAAGTCTTTGGGATGCAGCGCAAGGCCACAAGCCACACGGTTTGGTTATTCCAAACAAGCGGTGCGTAAAGTGGCGATGCGCCCAAAGATAGAAGTCCCTCCGGGTTACTATCAAAAAACACCGTCTGCGGCGTTACGAGGCTAGACAAGGGAATCACCATGGCCTGCGTCTCACGTCTTGCATCCGATATTTTTTAATAGTAACGCATCTGACGGAATAACTGTTAATAGGCCCTGCCCCCTTGTCTCAACTGGATTCTAACCCTTTTTGTGGCATTACTGCGTTAAATCACCAAGAACAAGGATTATTCACCATGACCAACCCAGTAGAAACATCGAGTGTAGCGCTTGTTAAGCGTTCCGGCCAATCCATTGCCGACTTGGCGAATCATTTGCATATTGACTTCAGCAATGTAAAAACAGAAAAAGAACGAAATGACGTAAAGGATATTGCCTCACATATTTACGCAACCGCACTGAGAGACCCGGAAATTTCAAATATGGAATTAAGTCTCATGTTTGATCAATTCAAATCTATGGCCTCTGCCGCGAACATATCTGATAACTCCAAGGCGATAGGCCAAGCAATCATCGCACCACTACAACAAGCCAAATCTGATTTTCGCCCCGAAAATGCGCTGTTATGGCCAGCTGCTTATGCACTCAAAATTGCCGAGGACCCATGGGTAAATGTTAGAACCATTAGCGCATCGCTACAAGCAGGCAAACAGGAGGCCATACGTGCCTTTCAACATCAATTTCCCATATTTTTGTCGTCAGATGAACGGCTAAGTCTAGCAAACATCTACGACCTGCCCTTTGAGCAGCGTATTGCAGCGTTACACGGCCAAACACTGCATGATGGCGTCGTGATGGGCACCGCGGTCACCCTGCCAAAACTGGCCCCAGAAGCGCCTGCCACCATGGCCAATGCGGCAAAACGGATTGGTACAGGGTTAGCAGCCTCTCTTGAAACTGACCTACCCCTTGCCCCAGCCGGATTGGTTCCGTCCATGGCAGACATGGAAGGCGATAGGATGATTCTCCCGGATAATTCTCTGATGCATATGATGGGAAACGGCTCTGGGAAAGGCAACGAAGGCATGCGCCACAATAACGTCATAGATTTTTTTCAGCGTCGCGCAAAGCTCAATATGGAAGCGGGGTTTCGCCAATGGGAACTGGTGCAGGAGGATATTCCGGCACATTACAATGAAATTGAATTTGCAAAACTGTTTTACCGGGATATACAAGGACTAAGTGATAAAGAAATTCAGATGCTGTTTCAACAGCATGGGTATTTGGATGCTGAACTGACGAATCATGCTTTATTTACTGAAAAACCAGATTCACCCGCAGGAAACATGTCCATTGCCGATCAGGCAAGTGATTATTTACAGAAATTCATCAAATGGCAGCAAAATATCATCGCTGTGGAAATGCAGCAGGCCGCCGCAAAAGCCTTTCCGGAAGCAGCTGCTTACAGAACCGAGAATGGCTTGCCTTTGCCCGACCCGACACTGCATCCCTGGGAGTATCAGTCGGCAGACCTGCTCTATACTGAAATGGCCAATAGCGCTTTTCGTCATAGCATCGGGCTGGGCCCAGCCGATGGCATCACTCGTATCCCTGTCACAGACTTTTTACCCAATCAGCGGTATTCCACAGCCCTCATCATTGTGAAACAGGCTGATGAAAATCAGACCTTATACCTGGCACAGAACGAGTTGGGAATCGTCGGCAACTTTAATGACAACCAGCCTCCAATGTTGGATAGCCCGTACACGCGAGTCACCACCCGAGAGGCAGCACGCTTCCTGGACCAGCTGATTGACCATGCCAAAGGTAAGGACTTACTCAATGCGAGCAATCCGCATTACACCCAGGCATTGCCTAAGATACTCAGGGCTACAGCACAATTTTACGACCATATGGCTGACAATACACCTGACATGTCCGACAAGTCGCTGGAACCTTAGCTTGGCACTGAAGGGGATCGAAGATTAACTGAGAAACTGTGCCTCTGGCCAATCGTGCCATACCGGTACACAGTCACTTGGCAAATCCGGCAGATAGCCCATTTCCATATGACTTCTGCCCACGCCATGATAATCTGAGCCTTGCGAGGCTTTTAAATCAAAACGATGGGCGATTTTGGCAAACTGTTGAAATTGTGGCGGGGTGTGGCTACCTGTGACCACCTCGATCGCACTGCCACCATAGCTTCTGAATTCATGCATCAGCAAATGCATGTTGATCATGCCCAAGTCATATCGCCCCGGGTGTGCCACCACGGCAACTCCACCCGCACCGATGATCAGGCCCACTGCCTGCTCCAGGCTCATCCATTCAAAATCCACGAACCCAGGCTTGCCTTTGACCATATATTTTTTAAACACGGATGCGATGTTTCTGGCATGCCCTTGCAGTACCAGCCACTCCGCAAAATGGCTTCTAGTCATAATGGCATGCCCAGCAATCTGCTTAGCACCTTCGTAGGCGCCCTTGATCCCGGCATCAGCCAACCCTTGCGCGATTTCCAAAGCTCGCTGCTCCCGGCCTTCGCGTACTGATGTTAATGCGCGCTTCAATGCTGCATTCTGATCGTCAATCTTCAAGCCGACAATATGCAGCGTACGGCGCTTCCATGTGACAGAAATCTCCACACCGTTGACCAAAGCAATTCCATGCCGTCCAGCGGCTTCTCTTGCTGCGGACAAACCACCAATGTCGTCATGATCGGTCAGACCAAGCACTTTTACACCACGTTCGGCAGCATGCGCTACCAGTGCATGCGGTTCAAGCATGCCATCTGAAACAGTAGAATGACAATGTAAATCAATTGGGACAGGCATAGGGACATCAGACCATTTTGCAAAGTAGCGCAAATCATAGCAAAATAGCCACTTTACTGATAGCAAAGGATGATCTTGAAAGTCTTGTTTGATTTACTGCCCGTGATCCTGTTTTTCATCGGCTTCAAGTTTTTTGGCATTTTTGCAGCCACCGCCATCGCGATCGCCACCACGCTTGCCATGATTGTTTACAGCAAACTGCGCCACAACAAAGTAGATAAGATGCTGTTGGTGAATGGTGCCATCGTCAGCGTACTGGGCGGTGTCACATTATTGCTGCATGACAAGACCTACATCATGTGGAAACCCACCGTACTGTATTGGATACTGGCTACGGTCTTGTTGATTTCAGATTTACTTTTCAAAAGGAATCTTATCCGCCAGATGATGGAAAGCATGTTGCAACCGCCGCCGAAAGTATGGCGCAAACTCAATCTCGCCTGGGCAATGTTTTTTGCCGCGCTCGGCTTCATCAACCTTTACGTAGCCTTTCACTACGATGAAGACACCTGGGTCAACTTCAAGCTATTTGGAACAACAGGCCTGATATTCCTGTTTGTCATTGTGCAAACCTTACTGCTCAAAGAACATTCGATCGAACAAAATGAAGTGGAGAAATAACCATGTGGTACGCCATCATGGCACAAGACACCCCTAATAGCCTGGATAAGCGCCTGGCAAACCGTGCTGCGCATTTGGCACGCCTGCAGGATTTGCAGACCCAAGGCCGTTTGTTGCTGGCCGGTCCTTTTCCAGCCATAGACAGTGCCGACCCTGGTCCGGCCGGATTTTCCGGCAGCCTGATCGTGGCTGAATTCAATGATCTGGTGGCGGCAAAAACTTGGGCAGAAGCCGATCCTTTTGTAAGCGCTGGCGTATACGCTCACGTCATCGTGAACCCTTTTCGCAAAACACTGCCCTAACGCGCATGAGTTTAGTTGAAACCATCCGTGCGCGGCTTGAGACTTTTGCACCTGTTGAGCTTGAAGTGCGTGACGACAGTGTATTGCATAGAGGGCACACCGGAAATATGGGTGGTGGGTACTTCTCATTGAGAATATCAAGCTTGCATTTTTCTCAAAAATCGCCCATCATGCGACATCGTTTAATTTATCAAGCACTTAGCGATTTAATTCCTAATCAAATTCATGCGTTGAGCATTGTTGCAATTGCGCCAGATGACCCCAAGTAACCTTTGCAGTCTTTTTCATCCACAAGGATTTTTATGAAAATGAATAAAATTATTATTTCCCTTTTAACTTTTGGCACTTTGTCCTTTGCGATAAGCGCCTCAGCCGCTGATGCAGCAGCGACAGTCAATGGCAAGCCTATCAAACAATCATGGGTAGATGCCATTACCAAAGATGCCATAGCACGCGGACAAAAACCCGGTGACGGTCTGAAAAACGCCATCATCAATGAATTAGTTGGCGCCGAATTAGCTTTACAGGAAGCACAACGTCTGGGGCTGGATAAGAGTCAGGACTATATTATCAGCAGCGAGCTGTCTGACCGCAAAATCTTGGTCAACATGTTCCTACAAGACCAAATGAAGAAAAATCCGGTTACTGATGCTGACACCAAAGCAGCTTACGAAGACTACAAAAAAGAGCTGGGCGATAAAGAGTACAGTGCCAAGCACATTCTGGTAAAAACCGAAGCCGAAGCCAAAGACATTATTGCCCAGCTGGGTAAAGGTGGAGATTTTGCAAAACTAGCCAAAGATAAATCGTTGGATCCAGGCTCTAAAGAAAAAGGTGGTGATTTGGGTTGGTTCTCTCCGGCTGGCATGGTAAAACCATTCAGTGATGCCGTGACGAGCATGAAAAAAGGCGACGTTTCAAGTGCCCCAGTACAGACCCAATTCGGCTGGCATGTGATCAAACTGGTGGACTCCCGTGCGACACAAGTGCCGCCATATGAAAAAGTCAAAGACGGTCTGGAGCGCACCTTGCAACAACGCAAGCTGGAAAAAATTATGCTGGACTTGAAAGCCAAGGCGAAAATCGAAGTACCAGGCCTCACTGATAAAAAATAATCATCAATCAATTACGAAAAAGGCTTACCAAAGTAAGCCTTTTTGTTTTGTATCGTTTGAGTAGGCTTATGCAATCAGTATTTATGCCATAATAAAAACCATTATTATTCTCAATCGTCTACATGTCATGCGATTACTCAGTCAATTACAACCCGGAGACATGGCCACCATAGGAGCCATTCAGGCAGAACAGCATCTGCATCAGCGCTTGCTAGCCCTAGGATTCCGCACGGGCAAGAAAATCGAAATGATCCGACGCGCCAATTTCCAAGGGCCGTTGCAAGTCAGGATTGGCGCGACAGATGTGATTTTGCGTGAATCCGAGGCCAATTTGATCCAGATTAACTAATAACGACTTCTCATGAAGCGACTCGCACTGCTCGGCATGCCCAATACGGGCAAATCCACATTGTTCAACCGCCTCAGTGGCGCTTCGGCGCGTGTCGGCAACTGGCCCGGCATCACTGTCGATTTAATGAGCGCCAAGATCCTGGCCGGCGGGCATATCGCAGAGCTCATAGATTTGCCAGGCATTTATGACCTGCATGGCTTTTCGGATGACGAACAGGTGGTACGGCACTTTCTGAGCGGCAATCAAATTGATTTGGCTATCGTCTTATTAAACACATCACAGATTGATCGCCAATTATCTCTCGCACTACAGATTCGCAATCTGGGTATCCCGGCGATAGTGTTGTTAAACATGCAAGACGAGGCTAAACGCGCCGGTATCACACTGGATACTGAAAAGATGTCTAAAGCGTTGGGATTGCCTGTGCATACAATCAGCGCCAAATACGGGGAAGGCTGCCCTGAGGCATTACAAAGTATCGGGCTGTTACTTAATCAGCCCACTAGCGGCGCATCCCCGCAAACGATTGCAAATCAGCTGGAAGCAGACACACAGATCGAGTCGGAAATGCACGAGATCGTCAAAAAATCTGTGCAAATCCCCGCAACACTGGCAGATGAAACTACCGACAAAATAGACAAAGTCCTGCTTCATCCATGGCTAGGCCTGCCTATATTTTTTCTGGCCATGTTTCTGTTGTTCCAGTTTATTTTCACTACTGGCAAACCTCTCCAGGACGGCATGAACTGGCTGTTGACCGAGTTCCGTACACTTGTACTGGAACCCGCATTAGCCAGCGTCCCTGCCTGGCTCAACGGCCTGCTGCTGGATGGCATTTATAACGGCATCAGCACGGTCGCTGCTTTTGTGCCCATCATCGTCCTGTTCTTTTTGGTAATGAGCATGGTGGAGGACAGCGGTTACCTGTCGCGCGCCGCCTTCCTGACAGATGCCTTGATGGCGAAGCTCGGATTGGATGGGCGAGGGTTCGTGATGATGCTGATGGGTTTCGGCTGCAACGTGCCGGCACTGATGGGTACCCGCGTCATGCGCGCACGCGGCATGCGCCTTCTCACCATGCTCACCATCCCTTTGTCACTTTGCTCGGCACGATTGCAAGTATTTCTGTTCATGATCGCCATCCTGTTCAATCCGCAGCAGGCACCATGGGTGATGTTTGCACTTTACATGGTCAGTTTCGTCACCATCTTTTTGACCGCATTTTTATTCAAGAAGCAGTTCCCCAATCAGGAACCTTTCATACTTGAACTGCCGCCTTATCGCTTTCCAACGGCGCGCCAGATATGGCTGCGCGGCTGGCAAGAAGTGCGCCATTTCCTGACTCGCGCGACCAAGTTCATTGTAATTGGTGTTGTGATGGTTTGGGCGTTGACGCACTATCCTGCTGATGTTCCCCCAGCCAGCCAATATACGCTCGCAGGAAAAATCGGTCTGCTGTTCGCGCCTATTCTCGACCCCATCGGCATCAATAGCCAACTGGCCATCACCCTGATTTTTGGCTTTGTGGCCAAAGAGATCGTGATTGGCTCACTGGCCGTGATTTATGGCTTGCAGGGAGATTCCCTGGCACAGCAGATCGCCTTGCATGTGGATTGGGTGCAGGGCATGAGCTTCATGCTGTTCACGCTCATCTACACCCCTTGTCTTTCGACGATTGCCACGCTGCGCAGCGAATCCAAAAGCAGCAAATTCATGTGGCTGTCCATCGTCTGGTCGCTTTGTCTGGCCTGGATCGTCAGCTTCATTTTCTACCAGACCGCACGCGCTTTAGGCTATTGATTTTTCATTACCATGAACATTGCCCTGGAAGCCGCATCCAGATTGGCTTCCAGGGCAGGCATTTTGATAATGAACGCGCGCGTGATAAAACTGTTCCGTTTGCAGCATGTCAACACGCCCGACAGCATCGCGCATCTGGTAGAATATCGCTTTAAAATTTTGCCGAAATCCCGTTAAGTTCCGATATGTCCATCGTTCACATGTTGTCGCTGCGTGGCAGCGTCGCTTTGTCCCCGTTCCGCCTGTCCAAAACCATGGAGTCCTTGCGTGCCAGCGCACCCAACATCAAGAGCATCAGTACGGAATTCATGCATTTTGCCTTCAGTCATGCAACATTCAGCGCGGACGAACAAGCCAAGCTCGCGCAGATCCTGACCTACGGCCCCAAGGACAGCACACACGATCAACAAGGTGATTTATTTCTGGTGACGCCCCGTATCGGCACCATTTCGCCCTGGGCATCGCGCGCCACAGACATCGCCAAGAATTGTGGCCTGGAACACCTGCTGCGCCTGGAGCGCGGTATCGTTTATTACGTACAGACCAGCAACGGCGCGCCATTGAGCGATGCCGAGAAAAAGGCTTTGCTGCCGCTGATTCACGACCGCATGACAGAAACTGTGCTTGGTCACCTGCAAGAGGCAGAAAAGCTCTACCACGATGCCGAGCCAAAGCCATTAAGCACCGTGGATATTCTGCAGGGCGGCAAGGCGGCATTGCTGGCTGCCAACAGCGAGATGGGTCTGGCGCTATCACCCGACGAAGTGGATTACCTGTTCGACAACTTCAGCCAGATGGGACGCAACCCGACCGATGTCGAGCTGATGATGTTCGCGCAAGCCAATTCCGAGCACTGCCGCCACAAGATATTCAATGCAGACTGGGTGATTGACGGCGTGCAGCAGGAGATCTCCTTGTTCGGGATGATACGCAATACCCATAAGCTCAACCCTGGCAGCACCGTGGTGGCGTATGCGGACAATGCTTCCATCGTCCAAGGCCAACCCACCCAGCGCTTTTTCCCGAACGACAAAGGCGAATACGGCTTCCACACACAAGACATGCACTATCTGATGAAGGTGGAGACACATAACCACCCGACCGCCATCTCACCCTTTGCCGGTGCGGCCACAGGTGCCGGCGGCGAGATACGCGACGAAGGTGCGACTGGCAGCGGCTCCAAACCCAAAGCGGGTTTGACCGGTTTCTCGGTTTCCAACCTGAACATTCCCGGCTTTACCCAGCCTTGGGAAAAACCCTATGGCAAGCCAGGGCGCATCGCCTCACCTCTGCAAATCATGATAGATGGCCCATTAGGCGGGGCGGCTTACAACAATGAATTTGGCCGGCCCAACATCGCTGGCTATTTCCGCACGTTCGAGCTGGAAAGTAATAACGAAGTGCGCGGCTACCACAAGCCCATCATGCTGGCGGGCGGCGTGGGCAACATCTCTGCCGACCACTCCAAAAAGAATCCCATTCCCCCGGGTGCAGCGCTGATCCAGCTGGGCGGACCGGCAATGCTGATCGGTCTGGGCGGCGGAGCCGCTTCCAGCATGGATACTGGCGCCAACACCGAGAATCTGGACTTCGATTCCGTGCAGCGCGGCAACCCGGAATTACAGCGCCGCGCGCAGGAAGTCATCGACCGTTGCTGGCAACTGGGTGACAAGAATCCGATTCTGAGCATCCATGACGTGGGCGCTGGCGGCATCTCCAATGCATTCCCGGAACTGGTGAATGACGCCAAAGTAGGCGCATTGTTCGAACTGCGCAATGTGCATAACGAAGAGCCCGGCATGTCGCCCAAAGAGTTGTGGAGCAACGAGGCGCAAGAGCGCTATGTAATGGCCGTAGCCAAGAAAGATCTGCCGCGGTTCGAGGAAATCTGCATGCGCGAACGCTGTCTGTTCGCGGTGGTGGGCTATGCGACGGAAGAGCGCCATTTAACTGTTTCCGACAGCCATTTTGGCAACAAGCCTGTCGATATGGAATTGAGCGTGCTGTTGGGCAAACCGCCCAAGATGACGCGTGACGTGAAATCACTCAAACCCAAACTCAGCGTATTCGACACTGCTAACATAGATTTGAAAGAAGCCGCCTACCGCGTGCTGCGCTTGCCCGGCGTGGCCGACAAGACCTTCCTGATCACCATTGGCGACCGCACTGTGACGGGCTTGATCGCACGTGACCAAATGGTAGGGCCATGGCAAGTACCTGTCAGCGATGTCGCTGTGACTTTGGCCGGCTTCCAGACCAATATCGGCGAAGCGTTTGCGATCGGCGAAAAAGCCCCGCTCGCCTTGATCGACGCACCAGCCAGCGGCCGCATGGCAATCGGCGAAGCCATCACCAATATCGCTGCGGCGCAAATCAACGACATCGGCAACCTGAAGCTTTCCGCCAACTGGATGGCGCCAGCGGGACACCCCGGTGAGGATGCCGCCCTGTTCGCCACCGTGAAGGCGGTGGGCATGGAATTGTGTCCGCAATTGGGCATCAGCATCCCGGTGGGCAAAGATTCGATGTCCATGAAGACGGTGTGGAACGACAATGGTCAAGATAAAGCCGTGACCGCACCGGTTTCTCTGGTGGTGACCGCATTTGCCAATACGCCGGACGCACGCAAGACCTTGACGCCGCAACTGCGTACGGATGTTGATTCTGGGCTGATTTTGATTGACTTGGGCAACGGTAAACAGCGTATGGGTGGCTCCAGCCTGGCACAGGTGTACGGCCAAATAGGCAACGCCGCGCCTGATGTTGACAGCCCCGAACAGCTTAAGATTTTCTTTGCAGAAATTCAGCGCTTAAATAGCGAAAACAAAATTCTCGCTTACCACGACAGAAGTGATGGCGGCTTGTTGGCAACCCTTTGCGAGATGGCGTTTGCCGGAAGAGCAGGCCTGGAAGCCAATCTGGATGCGGCTTCTGGCGATGCCATCTCGATGCTGTTCAACGAAGAGTTGGGCGCGGTGATTCAAGTGTGCGCGCATGAAGCTGATGCAATTCTAGCCACACTGAACCAGCAGTTAGGCAACTGTGCCCAGATGATTGGCAACGTCACTGCAAACAACCAGATTCAAATCGCCGTGAACGGCAAACAAGTGTTGAACGAATCGCGTATCGACCTGCATCGCGCCTGGTCGGAAACCACCTACAAGATGCAAAGCCTGCGCGACAACCCGGCGTGCGCACAGCAGGAATACGACCGTATTCTGGATGCGACGGATGCCGGGATACACGTACACACCACTTTCGACATCAATGAGGATGTCGCTGCACCTTACCTGAACCTGAGCCGCCCGCGCATGGCCATCCTGCGCGAGCAAGGCGTGAACGGCCAGGTGGAAATGGCGGCAGCGTTCGACCGTGCAGGATTCGCCAGTGTAGACGTACACATGAGCGACATCATCTCCGGCCGTACTTCGCTGAAAGACTTCGCAGGGCTTGTCGCTTGCGGCGGCTTTAGTTATGGCGACGTCCTTGGCGCAGGCGAAGGCTGGGCAAAATCCGTTTTATTCAACGATCGCGCGCGCGAAGAGTTCAGCGCGTTCTTCAATCGCCCCGATACTTTTGCGCTGGGCATCTGCAATGGCTGCCAGATGATGAGCAACCTGCACAGTATCATCCCGGGTACTGCACACTGGCCGCATTTCGTCCGCAACAAGTCCGAGCAGTTTGAAGCGCGCTTTGCGATGGTAGAAGTACTGGAATCCCCTTCCCTGTTCTTTAATGGCATGGCTGGAAGCCGCATGCCGATTGCGGTTGCACATGGTGAAGGATTTGCGGAATTTTCTGACGCGAGCGCTGTCAACAAAGTGCTGGGACAAAGATTGGTGACCATGCGCTTTATTGACCATGCGTCAACGCCAACCGAAATCTACCCGTTTAATCCTAATGGCTCGCCACAAGGAATTACCGGGCTGACTAGCACAAATGGACGTTTTAGTATTATGATGCCGCATCCTGAACGTGTATTCAGGGCAGTACAACATAGCTGGCGTCCGGATGGCTGGCAGGAAGATGGGCCTTGGATGCGCATGTTCCGCAATGCAAGGAAATTTATAGGGTAATTTTTAGCTTAAATTAAAATGGAATCAGGAGATCTAACGAGTATGAAATTCTTTAAAGTGTTATTGATGGCGTTTGCCATGTTGTTTGCGATCACCAGCCATGCCGGCACGTTGACGGATGACGAGTATATGGAGCTTTCTGGCGCACTGACCGATGGTCAACTGGATGTAGTGAAAAAATACATCGAGAAGGACCCTTCCCTAATAAGCTACTCGTTTTATGCTTGGCAACCATTGCAAATGGCCGCCAACCATGACCAGCTGGCAATCGTAAAATACCTGGTAGAAAAAGGTGCCAATAAAGATTATGCGCACCCCGTAAGCAAAATGACGGCGTTCCACTTGGCAGCTTTTGATGGCTTTGAGGATGTTGTCAAATACCTGGCCTCACAAGGTACAGACATCAATAAAAAAATGAAAGGTGGCGTTTCATTGATTCGCGTAGTACGTGATGAAGGCAATACCAAGATGGTAGAACTGCTGACAGGCCTTGGCGTTAAGGATGAAGGTTGCGAAGGCCAGTGTTTCTGATATTTCGTTTCTGATCAAAAGGTGTGTGATGAAAGTCACACACCTTTTTTATTGCCTGTTTAAAATCCAGTTTTAACACAAAAATATCACTATAATAATTCTACGCATATTTAAGGACTCCTGCCGTATGACTGCTTACAGAGTTACGTTTTGGATCGCGCTTCTACTGCCGGCAATAACATACGGTAAAGAAATCACAGACATCGACAATGTGCATATCCGTAGCTTGGCAGCATCGTGTGCCGCCTGTCATGGCACCAATGGCAATACCGTACACCCCGCTGGCAAAGCGCCAGAAGGCAAAGCCACCTTGGCGGGCATGGAAAGTAGCAATATCACCAAACAGCTCATGGCCTTCAAAAGTGGTGAGCGTAAATCTACCGTGATGCATCACCATGCAAAAGGGCTGAGTACCGACGAAATCGAACAATTGGCCGCATTTTTTGCTGCGCAAAAACCGCAGCAGTCGCAACCGTTAAACCATCAGATACTGGAAGCCAATCATGACTGATTTCAATAGTTATCGTCGCCAGTGGATTAAAACCAGCTTGATGCTGGGTGCAGTACCCGCTTTATTACCTGCTTGCGCTGGGATACAAAGTAAAGCTTCCATTGGCCGTGTTGTCGTGGTCGGCGGTGGTTATGCTGGCCTGGCTGCTGCCAAATACATCCGTATGTGGAGCGCTGGCAGCATTGAGGTCGCACTGATAGAGAAATCAAAGCAATTCGTTTCTTGCCCGCTCAGCAATCTGGTGCTGGGTGGCAGCAAATCCATCCATGACCTGACATTTGGTTATGGGCTGACTCAGAAACACCATGGAATTCGTTTTGTTCACGATGAAGTGGTAGCTATCGACACCACTAACAAGACTGTCAAGATGCGCCGCGGCGAGATGAGCTATGACCGGTTGATCATCGCACCGGGTATAGACTTCAATTACGAAAGCTTCCCGAATCTCGCGTCTGCTGATGCGCAAAAATCTGTTCCTCATGCCTGGAAGGCGGGCTGGCAAACCGTCAATTTGCGCAAGCAATTGGAGACCATGCCAGATGGTGGCGTATTCGTTATCAGCATCCCTAAGGCGCCTTACCGTTGCCCGCCCGGGCCTTATGAGCGTATTTGCCAGGTCGCGAGCTACTTCAAAGCGCAAAAACCCAAAAGCAAAATCATCGCACTGGATGCCAACCCGGAAATCATCTCCAAAAAAGGGTTATTCAATAAAGTGTTTAACGAAACGTATGCTGGCATCGTAGATTACCGCCCCAATAATGCTTTAGTCAGCGTAGATGTTGCCAACAAAACCGTCATTACCGAATTTGAAAAAGTGCAGGCGGATGTGCTGAATGTGATTCCCCCACAACGCGCCGGAAAACCTGCGCAGCTTGCCGGCGTGAATAATGTGGAAAATCGTTGGTGCGAAGTGGATTTTCTGACTTACGAATCCAAGGTTGCGCCGAATGTCCACGTGATTGGCGATGCCATAGACAGTGGGTTGCCGAAATCCGCACACATGGCGACCAATCAGGCCAAGATTTGCGCTAGTGCGATTGTCGAACTGATGCATCATCGCACGCCTGACCCAATACCGGTATTTGCCAACACCTGCTACAGCTTTGTGGATGCGACGCAGGCGATGCATGTGGCACATGTGTATCGCTACAACCCCAACACCAAAATCATGGTGCCAGCAGATGGTGGCGGTGTCTCTTCCAGGCCAAGCGTGGAAGAAGGCGAATTCGCCAACACATGGGCCGTCAACATCTGGTCGGATATCCTGACCTGAGCAACCGCCATGTTTAACGCCATTCTTTCCAAACTCAGCACCCTGCTTACCCTTGGTATCTGCAGCATCCCCAACGTAGGTTGCGCCAACGCCGCCGATATGGCAGCAGTACCTGCTGTGCTGCCTTTAACATTGCCTGCCGGATTTGTCGTCAATATTTATGCCAAACTGGATGGCGGCGGTGCAGAATATTTCACCGGCCCGCGCATGATGGCGTTTGACAGAAATGGTAATTTATTTGTCTCATCTGGCCGTAGCAATCGCGTCATCATGCTGCCAGATATCAACCACGATGGCATTGCCGAAACACCGGTACTTGTATCGGATAGACTCAACGCACCCAATGGCTTGGCTTTCATTGGCGATGATTTGCTGATTGCCAACGAAGATGGTGTCGTCAGGCTCTCACAAAAAAAAGGTATATGGTCGCTACCACAGCCATTTATCAGCAACCTACCCAGCGGCGGGCATACGCTTAAAACCATTAAACTGGGGCCTGATCATTTTTTATATTTAAATGTGGGCTCCAGTTGCAATGTATGCGTGGAGAATGACCCGATGCGCGCAACCATCCTGCGTTATACTATTGACGGCAAACCCGCTGGTGCGCTAGAAACTATGGGCAGACACGCCCCAAGCCCAATCTGGTCGCGGGGTTTGCGTAATAGCCAAGGATTTGCCTGGCAACCCAAAACAGGTGCGATGTACGCCACCAACAACGGCGCTGATATGCGTAGCGACAAAAAAGGTGGCAAAGTCAATGACGAACTGCCTCCCGAACATCTAAACATCATTGAACCCGGCAAACACTACGGCTGGCCCTATTGCTGGGGAGATTCAACCGCCAGCACTTTGGTGCAAGACCCAAATTTTATAAGTGACCCCGATTTCTGCAAAACGGCCACTCCGCCTGCTATGACCCTCACATCGCATTCCACACCTATCGGCATTACATTTCTGGATAAAACCAATTTTCCGGCTGAATACAAAGATGATGCGATTGTTGCCCTGCATGGCTCATGGAACCGTAAAGAGTTGAGCGGCTACAAACTGGTGCGTATAAAGTTTAAAGACGGTCACCCAATAGATGTTGTTGACTTTGCTACAGGTTGGCTCAAGAATCACGAGGCATGGGGTCGGCCGGTAGATGTAATTGTGGGAACCGATGGCGCACTCTATGTGTCAGATGACAGGTCTGGTATGATTTACCGGATTACTTATAACGCCAATCGTAAATAGGGTGAATATGTTAAAAACAATTTGCAAATGGGTAAGTTTCGCTATGCTAGGCATAAGCCCGTTTGCCGTGGCCGAAAGTCCTTCCGACACACTTTTATACATTCAACCTTTTGAATACACCAATCCGATTCGACTATGGCATTTCAGCGAGAACTACTGGTTTGAACAAGGGCCGATTGTCGAAAAACTTGCACTGGAAAAATTCTCCGAAAAACTCGGGGATGTCACCATGTGTGAAAGCAATCAAACCGGGAAAATACTGGTTTGGCTACAGCCAAAGATGTTCTATAACCCGCAACTCCAGCTTTTTTATGGCAAGATAGTTGCCAATATATATACTGGCATGGGCAAGCAATTAGCAAGCTATACTGGTGAAGCTCACACCTCGGGCTATCTGGACATTTATCCTGAGAAAGCTATTGAGAAATCTTACGCCCTGACGCTGGATGACCTGATTACCAAAATGCAATCCGACCCACAATTAACCAGCATACAGCAGAATGGCTCTGCTGGCGAAAATACGCCTTGTAGCATGGTCACTTTGCTACCTGTACCCAAGGTACGTGCCACATCCTTATAATTCATTACTGAAAGTATCATTATGAAAAAGCTGTTTCTGTTGACCTTGTTGGCTTGGACTTCTGGCGCACAAGCGAAAGAAGCCATCATTCCGAAAATCACCGGCTTGAAAATGCCAGAATCCGTTGTGCAAGCCAGAGATGGCACGATTTATGTTTCAGAAATTGGCGAATTCAATGGCGACGGTGACGGGCAAATCAGCAAAATTGACAAGCACGGCAATGTGGCTGTGTTTGCCAAGGGCATGAACGACCCAAAAGGCCTGGCAATTATTGGCAACAAGCTATATGTGGCTGATAAAAACAAGGTGCTGGAAGTGAGCAAAGATGGCACTTGGCGCGTGTACGCAGATACTCCCGCATTTCCAATCCCGCCAAAATTCCTGAACGACCTGGAAGCGGACAAAACTGGAAATTTATATGTCAGCGATAGCGGGGATTTAAAATCCGGCGGCGCAATCTTCAAAATCGCCAAAGACGGAAGCGTGACAACTGTCGCTGACAGCAAAAATCCTGATATTCTTGCACCTAACGGACTGCTATTCGAAGGACGTAACAATATGCTGGAAGTGGACTTTGCCAGCGGAATCCTTTATCGCATCAATTTAAGCACTGGCGCTACCAGCAAGGTAGCCGAGGGCTTCGGTGGTGGCGATGGCGTTGTCAGAGGAAAATCAGGAAGAATCTATGTCAGCGATTGGCAAAATGGCAACGTATTTCAAATCGTGGCGGGCAAGACCAGATTGCTTAAAGGTGGTTATAAATCCGCTGCCGATATTGGTATCAGCCAGGATGCGAGTTATATCCTGGTGCCAGACATGAAAGCTGGAGAATTGGACATACTCCCCATACAATAAGCAAAAAGCCACGCATAGCGTGGCTTTTTCATATCATGAAGCTGATTATTTAGCTGGCTTAGATTCTGCAGGAGCAGGAGTAGCGTCAGCCGGTTTAGCTGAAGCAGCATCAGCTGATTTAGCAGCGGTTGCAGCTGGTTTAGCTGCATGTTTGTGTTTTGCATGATGCTTGCCTTGGCCAGCGAATGCGCTTGCAGAAACGGCCAAAAATGCGGCCATCAAGATAATAGATAATTTTTTCATCTTTTAATTCTCCAAAATTAGTTATAACTGTTTGTATAAAAATTACTTGGCTTTCGCTGGCTCAGCGGCTTTTGCAGCTTCAGTAGCTGCAGGTTTGGTATCGTCTTTTGCTTTCTTAACGCTGTCCTTTAATGATTTAGCTTTTTTTGCAGGTGCTGATGTATGTTTAGCCACTTCTGCTTTTGCTGGTTCTGCTTTAGCTGCATCCGTGGCAGGTTTAGCAGCATCAGCTGCGTAGGTGTTTGCTGCAAAAAGACTTACAATTGCGATTAACAACGTTTTTTTCATCTCTAAAACTCCTTGGGTTTGATATAGTTAGTTCATGAATTTGCGCCAAATGAATATAAGCGCTGTTCATGCTGGCTAATATACGCATTGAAACTTACACCAACCTTACGACTCAAAAAATCATGCGAATTTTGATTGCTGAAGACGATGCCATACTGGCAAAAGGGCTTATGAGCACGCTCACTCAGGCCAGTTATGCCGTAGATCATGTAACGAACGGCCTGGATGCAAAGACCATGCTACAGGACGCCATCTACGACTTAGTGATTCTGGATATAGGTCTACCTAAAATGGACGGCCTTGAGGTTCTCAAAAAAATCCGTCAGCAAGGCAATAAAGTCGCCGTCATGATGCTCACTGCACGTGATGCTGTCGAAAGCCGCGTTATGGGATTGGATTTAGGCGCAGATGACTATTTGACCAAGCCGTTCAATCTGGATGAGTTGGAAGCACGCATCCGTGCTTTGATTCGGCGCGGAAAAATGGGCAGCAATATGCCCTTGACCTGCGAACGACTCATGCTGGACACCGCCAACAAACTCGCTTTCGATCATGACCTGCCCCTCAATTTGTCAGCCCGAGAGATTGGTCTGCTGGAAGTGCTGATGCTGCGCGTTAATAAAGTAGTCAGTAAAGAGCAGTTATTGGAAGCACTTTGCAATTGGGATGAAGAAATCGGCGACAATGCCATTGAGGTTTACATCCATCGTCTACGCAAAAAAATAGCTCCTACAGGCGCGCACATCCGCACTATTCGCGGATTGGGCTACTTGCTGGAGGCGAGTTAATACCATGGCGGCGCAAACTAATCAGGGTTCGCTGAAAAAAAAGCTTATGCTGTGGGTGCTGGTGCCACTGACGCTGGTATTAATCGTCAGCGCGCTGATATCCTACTACCGCGCCCTACACTTTTCCAATCTGGCCTATGACAGGTCTTTATTCCGTGCCGCACTCGCCTTGGCCGATCAAGTGGACGTTGTCAACGAAACCGTTGTCATCAACCTGCCACAAGTAGCCAAAGACTTGCTCGAGTATGACAAAGACGATATTGTGTATTATCGAATTTCCGCGCCTGATGGCCATCTGGTGCTGGGAGAAGAAGCATTGCATCTGCCATCGCTGCTACCTAAAGCAGGAAACCACCGTTACTATGACGACAAGTTAAAAAATGACCCGGTTCGCGTAGTGGCATTCTCACTTCCTATAGAAAACAGCCCATTGACTGGCAACATTTTGGTGCAGGTGGCTGAAACAAAAGCCAAACGCCAAGCATTGGTTACTGAAATCGTCAAAGAAATGCTACTCACCGAGTTAGCCATCATCCTGTTGGCGTTGGCACTCATTTTCTTTGGCATCACACATGGGTTAAAACCATTGCATGCGCTACAACTAGCCATCCACAACCGTTCTCACCGTGATTTAAGCGATTTATCTACAGATACAGCTCCCGGCGAAATCCAGCCGCTCCTGCAAGCGATGAACGGCCTGCTCAGGCGCTTGCGAGAAGCTATCCAGCTACAACAACAGTTCGTGGCTGACGCCTCACACCAGCTACGCACGCCCGTTGCAGGGCTAAAAACTCAAGCCGAGCTTGCGTTAAGGGCTACAAGCCAGAAGGCTGCCCACGAACACTTGACCCTGATTCAAGCAAGCGCGGATCGGCTTTCGCACTTGTTACAGCGCTTACTCTCAATGGCAGCGGTAGATTCTGACTCCGGCCGTGCGCTCAAGTTAAGTCCCATAAACCTAGCCGCACTGGCACGTGAAACCACCGAAGATTTCATTCCCAGCGCCAGAAAAAAATCCTTGGATTTGGGTTTGGATATTCAGGCACCTCAAAGCACTATCATTGGGGATGCGCAAATGCTGAGGGAAATGCTGTCCAACCTGATCGACAACACCATCTGTTATACGCCAAGCCAAGGCATTATTACCGTAAGTGTGCATCAAACCAAAAATCAAGTCGTGCTATCTGTCACTGATAGTGGCGCGGGCATCCCATCCAATGAACGTGCCCGTGTCTTTGAACGGTTTCATCGTCTAGTGGATAATGATGGACAAGGCTGTGGGCTTGGTTTGGCAATCGTGAAGGAAATTGCGACTGCGCATAATGCCGAGGTACAAATTTCCGACGGCCTGCCAAGCCCAACGTCTGCCAATGGGTTCGGCACTTGCGTCAATGTCATCTTTAACCTGGGCGCCTCACCAGATGCCGCCAATACCTGAACTACGCCAAACCGCACTGCTGTTGCTGTACGAGTCAGACTGCCAAGCCAAACTGACTGGTGTACAGGCATTACAGCAAAAAGAGGTTCAGATAGACTGCGCTTTACAATTACAGCCCGCCCTGCCCGTTCCGGGACGCCCATCAAAACCCGCGCTCGTTCCACCTGCGCAAGTAGAAAAGCGTTCGATGCGTACGCCAGAAGGTCGTGCCGCATTGATTCATGCCTTGGCTCACATTGAGTTCAATGCCATCAACCTGGCGCTGGATGCTATCTGGCGTTTCGCTAATCTGCCGGATGACTATTACCGCGATTGGCTGAAAGTAGCCAGCGAAGAGGCATACCATTTTTCGCTGCTTAATGCGCATTTGCAAACGCTGGGCTACAGATATGGGGATTTTTCTGCGCATAACAGCTTGTGGGAAATGGCAGAAAGAACCTCGGCAGATGTGCTGGCACGCATGGCACTTGTCCCTCGCACACTGGAAGCCCGCGGGCTGGACGCCAGCCCGGCTTTACGCAACAAACTCGCCCAAGTGGGCGATATTCATGCCGCAGAAATTCTGGATATTATCCTGCGAGATGAGATCGGTCATGTCGCGATCGGTAACCGCTGGTTTAACTGGTTATGCTCACAGCGCTCGCTAAATCCGATAACAGCCTACCAAAAGCTAGCAAAACAATATCATGCACCTGCGCTGCGTGGGCCTTTCAATCTGGAAGCGCGAAAACAGGCAGGATTCAGCGAAAGCGAGCTTGCCTTGATGAAATAAACCCTCGTCATCACCAATTTTTACTACAAAATAGGATTTTCCTTCTCGCCTTGCTCATATACCACATGAGCGCGTCCCACAATCAGCGGGTCCAGTGCGCCGATTCGGCTCAAATCTTTTTTGCTGTACGGCAGCTTATGCAAGATATAGCGCATTGCATTTAACCGCGCACGTTTTTTACAATCTGATTTAATCACAGTCCAAGGTACATCTGCCGTATCAGTGTAGAAAAACATGGCTTCCTTGGCTTTGGTGTATTCATCCCATTTATCCAGCGATGCCAAATCAATCGGACTGAGTTTCCATTGCTTCAAGGGATGTACCTGACGCTCTTTAAAGCGCCGACGCTGCTCTTTCCGGCTGACGGAAAACCAGAACTTGACGACATGGATACCGCTGCGTATCAGGTTACGCTCAAACTCCGGCGCCTGACGCATGAATTCATTGTATTCATCATTAGTGCAAAATCCCATCACACGCTCCACCCCGGCACGGTTGTACCAGGAGCGGTCAAACAGTACGATCTCTCCAGCGCTGGGCAGATGCTGGATATAACGCTGAAAGTACCATTGACCTCTTTCCAGCTCGGTCGGCTTCTCCAGCGCCACCACACGTGCACCACGCGGGTTAAGGTGCTCCATCATGCGTTTGATGGTGCCCCCTTTGCCAGCCGCATCACGTCCTTCAAACAAAATCACGACACGCTGACCAGTTTCCTTCACCCAAGCTTGCAGTTTGAGCAGTTCTACCTGCAACGCATATTTCTGTTTCTCATAATTCTTGCGCAGCATGAGATTTTTATAGGGATATCCGCCTTCACGCCAATCATCCGACAGTTCATCATCCGGGTTATCCTTTTTCTTGACCATCGGCAGTGGTCGATCCAACAGGGCCTTGCGCAGAATCTCCGCATCATCTGGCGATGTACCTTCAACGATAGCTTCCAGAGTTTTAGCAATCTCTGTTGCCGGAAGCCCTTTTAGTCGCCCGGCGATATCCTGAATAGCATTTATCTGAAACTCTTTAGCGCCTGTATCCGCTTGCGTGACCACGAATTGTTCGATTGCAGTTTTAGTAAGCCCAGGCGCACGATCGCCTTGTTGCGTTTTACGTACTCGACTTGTAGTTTTATTCACAGCGACTGTTTGTTCTGATTTTCCAGATAAATCGTCCATAGCGCACTCTTCCGTTTGCTTTATACCTAAAACGGTAATGCTACACCCAAAACTAAACTTGCTGTTTGATAAACATCAAGTGGAATTGGCGTCTATTCCATAAGTAGACATCTGGCTAAATCGTCAACAAATTCGCTACGCCATCCAGACCGGAATAATTCAGTGCATAGGTAGCCTGGCTTTGCACCACAGGCTTGGCATGATAAGCCACACCAATGCCGGCCGCCTGCATCATCTTCAGGTCATTCGCGCCATCACCAATGGCAATGGTTTGAGCTGGGGTTAAGCCAAGTGTATCTCGCAACTTAACGAGTTCATCAGCTTTACGTTGTGCGTCCACGATATCGCCCAGAATATTACCTGTCAGCTTGCCATCGACAATCTCCAGCGTATTCGAGACCGCGTAATCCAACCCAAGCAAAGTTTTGACATGGTTGGCAAACTGGGTAAAACCACCGGAAACCACCATGGTTTTGATATTGTGCTCCTTACAGGTGGCAATCCATTCCTCAGCTCCCGGGTTAAGTCTCAAACGCTCTTCAATGACACGATGCAATGCGCTCTCGGGCAGGCCTTTCAATAAGGAAACGCGCTTGCGCAAACTTGCCGCAAAATCCAGCTCGCCGCGCATTGCAGCCTCGGTAATCTCCGCTATCTGTGGCTTGATGCCTATCATATCGGCAATCTCATCGATACACTCGATACTAATCAGCGTCGAATCCATGTCCATCACGCACAAACCGAATTTACTTAATCGCTGCTGATCCGGCACTAAGGCGCAATCTATTTTCTGGTCGGCACAAAAAACTTTTACCGCATCGATATTGCATATTTGCAGTGGCAAGTAATACGCATGTTCGGCAATCTGCATAAATTGCGCATTGCCGCCCAGCATGCCGTGAATATGCTGCAAATGCGCCATTGTGATGGCGCGACCTTGAACCACTAAACGCATGACATCCACCAAAAAAGAAAGCAGGATTATAACAGGCTTGACCGGCTAGATTTTCATGGTAAAAATGAATGCCTTGGAAGCCGCATCCCGCTTGGCTCGTAGAGCATCACGTTTAGCAATGAACGCATGCGCGAGAATAAAAAACGCAAAATGTAAGCTTGTGCTGGCATGAAAGCCGCTTTTGCGCGAAAATACGCGCTGAACAAATAACATCATTTCAAATGAATCTTCACGAATATCAAGCCAAAGCCCTGCTGCAACGATATGGCCTGCCTACCCCTGTGGGGATAGTGGCCAACTCTGCAGAATCCGTAACGAACGCCACCGCCCAAATCAACTCGGATGCTTGGGTGGTAAAGGCACAAATCCACGCCGGTGGCCGCGGCAAATCTGGTGGCGTCAAGGTGGTGAAATCCGCCAAGGAAGCCGTAGATGTCGCCAATAGCCTGCTGGGCAAGAAACTGGTGACCTATCAAAACGCGCCGGATGGCCAACCCGTCAATCAGGTGCTGGTGGAAGAAACCCTGCCGATCGCACGTGAACTCTATCTTTCCATGCTGGTAGACCGCACATTGGAGCGCGTGGTGGTGATTGCCTCTGCGGCAGGTGGCATGGATATCGAGGAGATCGCTGCCAAACACCCCGAGCAAATCTTGCAGGAGGTGTGTGACCCGTTGAACGGCTTGGTGGATTTTCAGGCGCGTAACATCGCCTTCCGGCTGGATTTGAACGGCGACCAGATCGGTGCGTTCGCAAAACTGCTCAAAGGTTTATATAAGCTCTTTAAAGACAATGATTTGAGCCTGCTCGAAATCAATCCGCTGATAGTCACTACAGACAGAAGACTGGTTGCGCTGGACTGCAAGATGAGCGTGGACGACAATGCCTTATATCGCCAGAAAGCATTGGCTGAACAACGCGACATGAGCCAAGAGGACGCCAAAGAAGCTGCCGCGCATGAGGCAGGTATCAACTATATCGCGCTCAATGGCAATATCGGCTGCATGGTCAACGGTGCCGGCTTGGCGATGGCGACCATGGATCTGATCAAGCTGCATGGCGGTGAGCCTGCCAACTTCCTCGATGTGGGCGGTGGAGCTTCTGCCGAGACTGTCAGCAAGGCGTTCAAGATCATTTTGGCCGACCCAAACGTGAAGGCCATTCTGGTCAATATTTTTGGCGGTATCATGCGTTGTGACATCATCGCAGCCGGCATTATCGCTGCCGTGAAAGAAGTCGGTATGACGATTCCTGTCGTCGTGCGTTTAGAAGGCACCAACGTGGATTTAGGCAAACAGATGCTGCGCGAAAGCGGGCTGAATATCATTTCGGCAGAAAATTTGACGGATGCTGCAAAACAGGCTGTGAAGGCGGTTGTATGAGTGTGCTAGTAGACAAAAATACCAAAGTCATTTGCCAGGGGTTCACTGGCAAACAGGGCACTTTTCATTCCGAACAGGCGCTGGCATATGGCACCAAGATGGTCGGTGGCGTCACGCCTGGAAAAGGCGGACAAAAACATCTGGATTTGCCCGTATTCAACACGGTGCGCGACGCGGTACGTGACACCCAAGCCAATGCCAGCGTCATTTATGTGCCGCCGGCATTCGCCGCAGACTCCATCCTGGAAGCAGCAGACGCGGGCATTGCGCTCATCGTGTGCATCACGGAAGGTATTCCCGTGCTGGATATGCTGAATGTCAAAGCCGCGTTGCGTGCTAATGGCAGCAAACTGATTGGCCCGAATTGCCCCGGCATCATCACACCGGATGAATGCAAGATCGGCATCATGCCCGGCAGCATCCACATGCGCGGTAAAGTGGGCGTGGTATCACGCTCCGGCACGCTGACTTATGAGGCCGTGCACCAAACGACTGCGCTCGGACTTGGTCAAAGCACGTGTATCGGCATTGGCGGTGACCCGATCAAAGGATTGAATTTTATTGAATGCCTGGAGATGTTTGAAGAAGACCCGGAAACGGAAGCGATCATCATGGTAGGTGAAATCGGTGGCAGCGACGAAGAAGCCGCAGCCGAGTTCATCAAATCCCATGTCAGCAAGCCGGTAGCAGGTTATATCGCCGGGCTGACAGCACCAAAAGGCAAACGTATGGGGCATGCCGGTGCGATCATTTCCGGCGGTTCAGGTAAGGCAGAAGACAAAATTGCCGCATTGGAGCGCGCCGGCGTGGTTATGGCCAATTCCCCGGCAACCTTGGGCGAAGCCATGCAGGCGGCCATTAAAGCCAATTGAATATGTGGAAAAAACTGGGATATATACTGGCAGGCGTGCTCCTCAGCGTGCAAGTGCTGGCTGCGGATATCGACTATCTGCTGACAGCTTCTTCTAAAGGTGACGCAGTCACCGTAAAGGCCATGTTGGAAAGTGGCGTAAATCCCAACACCAAGGATCGCGATGGCATTACCGCACTGATGTATGCTGCACGGAAAAACCGCGCGGAAGTCGCCGAACTGCTGATTAATAAAGGCGCGGAAGTGGACGCAAAAGACAATGGCGGTTGGACACCTTTGATGTTTGCCGCCAAAAAAAATCATGTCGAAACCGTTAAAGTGCTGCTGAATCATGGTGCCGACCCCAAAATACGTGACAACAGCGGCTGGAGCGCCTTTGGTATGGCCTCTACCAACGGGTTCAGCGAGATTGTCGGGCTGATGCTGCAAAAAGGCTCTGACGCCAACAGTAAAACCGACGACGGCAAAACTCCCTTGATGTACGCTGCCAAGAATGGTGATATCCCCACCATTGAGCGACTGCTGAATAGCGGTGCCAAACCAGATGCATTCGACCGTTTAGGGGCATGTCCGTTGATGTACGCTGCCCGAGAGGGGCACGCGCCAGCAGTTATGTTATTGCTGGAGAAAGGCGCCACTGTGGACGCGCAAGACCAGTCTCACTGGACTGCGCTGACCTGGGCAGTCAAGAAAACACAGCTTGAAGTAGCTAAGGTTCTGCTGAAAAACGGTGCTGATGCCAATCATGAAGACACGGAAGGCACGCCCTTGCTGCAATTGGCAGTAGATACCAACTCGGCGGAAATGGTGAAGTTGTTGCTGTCCTACCATGCCAATGTCAAGGCGCGTGATAAATATGGGCTCACTGCCTATGTATATGCGCTTAAAAAAGGCAACCCGGAAATCATAAAACTGATCAAAGATGCCGGTGGAAAGTACTAAGCTGCTTAACATTACGCCATGAAAATCGCCATCGCCCAAATCAATTGCATCGTAGGCGATATGCGCGCCAATGCCGAGAAAATCCTGCACTACGCACAACAAGCCCAGCAAGCAGGCGCTTCCTTGCTCATCGCGCCGGAACTTGCGCTTTGCGGCTACCCGCCAGAGGATTTGCTGTTTCGCGAGGATTTCAACCAGGCCTGCGAGCAAGCACTGGCGCGCCTTGCGGGCCAGGTCAAAGGTATTACGCTGATCATTGGTCACCCGCACCAGTACAATGGCAAGCGATACAATGCCGCTTCAGTCATCGAGGGCGGCAAAATCCAGGGGACTTACCACAAACAGATTTTGCCCAACTATAGCGTGTTCGATGAAGAACGTTATTTCGAGGCAGGCGATACGCCGCTGGTCTGGACGCACAAAGACATCAAATTCGGCATCCTGATTTGCGCAGATGGCTGGGAGCCAGATCCGGCGCTTAAAGCCAAACAGGCCGGTGCAGAATTCTTGCTGACACTCAACGCATCGCCATACCACATGGATAAACTTGAAACGCGCTATGAGGTCATTGCCAGCCGTGCCAAGGAAACAGGCCTACCCGTCATTTATGCCAATATGGTCGGCGGGCAAGACGAGCTGGTGTTCGACGGTGCATCGTTCATACTGAGCAATCAAGGCGTCGTTACCCAGCAACTCCCTTCTTTTGTCGAAACGATGGGATTGGTAGAGGTCATAGATGGCGCTCCGGCCCCCGCAGAGATCACCCCCAAGGCAGGCCAGGAAGCCACCGTATATGAAGCGCTTAAACTCGGACTGGCTGACTATGTGAATAAAAATGGGTTTCCCGGCGTGGTGCTTGGCTTATCCGGTGGCATTGATTCCGCGCTGACGCTTGCAATTGCAGTGGACGCCTTGGGCGCGGACCGTGTAAAAGTGGTACTGATGTCTTCGGAATTCACATCCAGCATAAGTGTGGATGACGCAGTGGAAATGGCAACTCTGGTCAACGTCAATTACAGCAAGATCCCCATCAAGGATTTGTTCGAAGCGTTCAGGCATGAACTGGCACCGGAGTTTGGTGATTTGCCATTTGATACCACCGAAGAAAATCTACAGGCGCGTATCCGCGGCATGCTGCTGATGGCGCTCTCCAACAAATTCGGCAGTATCGTGCTGACCACCGGGAATAAATCCGAAATGGCGGTAGGTTACAGCACTCTGTATGGCGACATGGCCGGTGGCTTCTCGTTGCTGAAGGATGTGCCTAAAACGCTGGTCTATCGGCTGGCCGAATACCGCAACAGCCTAGACAAAGTAATTCCGCAGCGCATCATCACCCGCGCTCCCAGCGCCGAATTGCGCGCCAATCAGGTCGATCAGGACAGCCTGCCGCCATATGAGATCCTAGATGCCATCATGCAGGCGTATGTGGAGGAAGACATGAGCCGCCAGGCGATTATTCAGTTAGGTTATAGAGCGCAGGACGTGAACCGCGTTACGTCACTCATTGACCACAATGAATATAAACGCCGCCAGGCGCCAGTGGGTGTTAGAATCACACAAAGAGGCTTTGGCAAAGATAGACGCTATCCGATTACTTGTAAGTTAAAATTTAACTAGTAAAATGTTTGAAGCCATCCACTGAAATAAGGAATCCGCATGAAAAAAATAGAAGCTGTCATCAAACCCTTCAAATTGGATGAAGTCCGCGAATCGCTTTCCGAAATTGGCGTAACCGGCCTGACCGTCACTGAGGTCAAGGGATTTGGTCGCCAAAAAGGGCACACAGAGCTTTATCGCGGCGCCGAATATGTCGTGGATTTTCTGCCCAAAATCAAACTGGAACTGGTTTTGGCAGACGATATGGTGGAAGCGGCCATTGATGCGATCACCAAGGCGGCCCATACCGGAAAAATCGGCGATGGCAAGATTTTTGTAACCTCTGTCGAACAAGTCATCCGCATCCGCACCGGTGAGACCGGCGAAGCGGCCGTTTAATTACCGGAGGCTGCCATGCGTAAATTTTGCTGTTTACTTCTCCTGCTTGCGTTACAAGCGCATGCAGAAACCTATAAATGGAAAGATAAGAACGGCAATATACAATATGGCAACAATCCGCCACTTGGTACAAAGGCGGAACCCGTCTCTGCGGCAGCCCCTTCTGGCAATAAGAACAATGCGCAGAGTGTTATCAGCGTGAACGATGTTGACGCCCTGCCTTACCTGTCCAAAAATGCAGAAGCTGGTCGCAAGGCTTATCAGGAATTCTTGTCTGCGCCTCCCGCCAAGCTATTCGCAGCCTGCTCGAACGGAAAATATTTCACTATTAAAAAACCAGCGTCCAGCTACGATGCCCTGTATAAATACATGCAGAAAGCAGAAGGCTATGACACCGGCCTATGCCATCCTTATGCGTTCAATGACGAGGTAGTGTGGAACCGTAAAAAATAGCCTGCTCAGCCACGCTACGCATGCCCGCTATTCTTAAAACCATCCTGCTGCTGACCGTTTCCAATGTCTTCATGACATTTGCCTGGTATGCCCACCTGAAAAACCTGAGCAACAAACCCTGGATCATCGCCGCGTTAGCCAGCTGGGGTATTGCTTTGCTGGAATACCTGTTTCAAGTGCCGGCTAACCGCATCGGCTACACTGCGCTTTCGCTTGGGCAACTTAAGGTTTTGCAGGAAGTCATCACCTTGAGCGTCTTCGTTCCGTTCGCCCTATTCTACATGCACCAGCCGCTTAAACAGGATTTTGTCTGGGCAGGGTTGTGTCTGCTGGGTGCAGTGTATTTCATGTTCCGCAACGCTTAAAAACAGGCATTTCATTCATTATCGCAAGCATTGGCCTGCAAGCCGCATCCAGCTTGCCTTCCAGAGCCGTCATTTTCATAATGAACGCGCGCGAGGATTATGTGCGAGAAACCGTTAAACGGGCTGAATCACACTACGCACGTAATCCAGGTCAGCTTGTGTATCCACGCCACTGACAGGCGCATGCTCGGTTATCGTGACGGCGATTTTGTAGCCATGGAATAACACTCGCAATTGTTCCAGACTTTCAGTCTTTTCCAGGTCTGTCGCGTCCAGATTGGCGTATTGCTTCAGGAAGCCGACGCGATACGCATAGATACCGATATGCCGATGTGCGGTGATGTTCTGCTTGTGCACCTCATCACGCGGATAAGGGATGGGCGCACGGCTGAAATACAGCGCATTGCCATGGGTATCCATCACCACTTTGACGATATTGGGGTTTAAAAAAGTCGCCTCATCATGGATGGGATGGCAAGCGGTGGCCATCACAGCCTCGCGGTTATGCGCCAGCGTCAGGGCAACCTCGTCTATCAGCCTGGGGTCTATCAGCGGCTCGTCGCCCTGCACGTTCACGACGATCGCGTCATCCGGCCAGGCCATTTTATCGGCCACTTCGGCGATACGGTCCGTGCCGGACACATGGTCGATACGCGTCATCACCGCCTGGTAATCGAACGATTCGGCCACTTCGGCGATTTTCTTGAAATCGGTGGCAACCACCACCTGCTCGGCCTGGCTTTTCTTGGCCTGCTCAGCCACCCAAATCACCATGGGCTTGCCGGCGATATCCAGCAAAGGTTTACCTGGCAAACGGGTACTGGCGTAACGCGCAGGAATGACGACCTTGAACATGCGCTTATTTATCCAGATACTCGTGTTCTTCCAAACGTCTGGCCTCATCCTCCAGCATGACAGGGATACCGTCACGTATCGGGTAAGCCAGGCGCGCTGTTTTTGAAATCAGTTCCTGCTTGGTCTTGTCATAGATCAGCGGCCCCTTGGTGACCGGGCAAACCAGTATTTTCAACAAATTCTCATCCATGATGCAAACTGCCTTTCTTCAAAACCGCCAATACCTGGGTCAATAATCCCGAATCAATCTCTGCTTCTACCGGCAACACCCAATGATGCGCCTGCGCATAAGGTTTGCATTTTACTGCATCTTTCTCGGTCATGATGAGCACATCACAATCCATTTCAGCCAGGTCTTGCGCTGTGAATGCATGGTGATCATCAAAACCTACACTGGCAAAAGTAAGCCCGATATGACGCAAATGATTGAAAAAACGCTTCGGATTGCCTATGCCCGCCATCGCCTTGATCGTTTTACGTTTAAAGTCTTGCGGCTCGGCCGTCAGTTGCGGATTTGCCAGGTTATAAAAACTTTGCCCCGTCAGGCGCATGGCAAAGGCGCCTGGTCGCGCATGCTCGCCATGCATCACAATCGCATCTGCCTCATCCAGGCGGCTTACCGGCTCTCGTAATGGACCAGCCGGCAACATGCGGGCGCGCTCCAGTTTGAGCGTACTATCCATCACAACGATTTCCATGTTGCGCCTTAAACGATAATGCTGCAAACCGTCATCACTGATAATCACGTTGCATTGTAGATTCGCTTGCAGCAAGGCTTGCGCCGCCGCCACGCGATTTCTGCCTATCCACACCGGCGCGCCAGTGCGCTGTGCAATCAACACGGGCTCATCGCCTGAATCTGCAGGTAAACTCGCCTCGGTCACGGCGGTCGGTACTGTCACTGTGCCCCCATAACCGCGACTGATCACGCCGGGGTTAAACCCTTGCTTACGTAACTGTTGCACCAGCCAGATCACTATGGGCGTTTTGCCGCTGCCGCCAAGATTGATATTGCCGACGACGATGACAGGAACTGGCAGGGAATGAGATTTCAACACACCCAGGCGATAAAGCCATCGCCGACACCATACCAACAAGGCAAACAGCCAGGAAAGCGGTATCAGCACGCCATAAAACAAGGCGTTTTTGCTTTTCCAGGCGTGCAAAATTTCCTGATGGAATCGCTCATCCATAAGTCGCTAGGTCACGAATTCTTTCTGGTACAGCTTGGTGTAATAGCCATTTTGTGCCAGCAATTCTTGATGGGTGCCGGATTCGATGATGCCCCCATGTTCCATCACCAGAATGCGGTCCGCGTTTTCAATGGTACTCAGGCGATGCGCGATGACCAATGTCGTACGGTTCTGCATCAAATTATCCAGTGCCGCCTGCACATGCATTTCGGACTCACTATCCAATGCGGATGTCGCCTCATCCAGTAGCAGAATAGGTGCGTTCTTCAAGATGGCACGTGCAATCGCAATGCGCTGCCGCTGGCCGCCGGAGAGCCTCACGCCACGGTCGCCGATTTCGTTCTGCAGGCCATTGGGCAAATGCTGGATGAACTCCCAGGCATGCGCGGCTTTGGCGGCTGCCATCACCTCTTCCTCAGTGGAGCTCTTGAGTGCGCCATAGGCAATGTTGTTAAACACCGTATCATTGAACAGCACGATATCCTGACTGACCAGGGAAAACTGTGATCGTAGATTGCTCAGCTCCAGTGCGCGGATATCAATACCATCGAGCAATATCGTTCCTTGCTGCATTTCATAAAACCTCGGCAGCAAATTCACCAGGGAAGTCTTGCCCCCGCCAGATTTTCCTACCAATGCTACTTTTTCGCCAGGCTGCACCTTAAAGCTCAAGTCATTCAATGCCGGTTTTTTGGCATTATCGTAATGCAAGGTCACATGCCTGAACTCGATCTCACCCCGCACTTTATCCAAGCGTTTATTGCCTTCATTCACTTCGACAGGCGTATCGATCACATCAAACACACTCTGTGCGGCCGCCAGGCCGATCTGGAAATCCTCGTTCGCAGCGGAAATATGTTTGATTGGTGCAATCAACATCAATAAAGCGCCTACAAAAGCAGCAAACTCGCCTACCGTAAACTGCCCGAGCGCGTAATACACCACCAATGCCAACGCCAATGCCGCCAAGACCTCAATCACAAAACTGCTCAATCCGGAAATACGGGCAGAGCGAAGTTCCAATTCGCGGTTGCGGGTCACCACGTCGCCAAAGCGCATATTCTCATAATCCTGCGCCCCAAAAATCTTGACGATACGCTGCCCGGAAATCGCCTCTTCTGCCACTTTCGTCATTTCACCCATTTTCAACTGCACGCGCTTGGCAGTCTCGCGCAGTTTGGGGGTGATTTTGCGCAGGTAAAACGCCATAAAAGGCGTTACGACGGCAAACACCAAAGTCAGCTTCCAATCCAGATATAACATATAGGCAACCAGCCCGATGCTCGTCAGCACATCACGCAACACATTCATCAAGGTACGGGTACAGACTGTAGAAAGGCGCTCGGAGTCATAAGTGAGCTTTGAAACCAACACACCGGTGGTGCTGGCATCGAAATGACTGACCGGCGACTGCATCAACCGGCCAAAGGCTTCTTTACGCATGGTTTCAACCATGCGCCGCGCCACCATGCGATTACTGTAAACCGAAACGAGTCCGGCCAATCCGCGCACCACCATCAGTGCAAACAGCATTAGCGGCAAAGCGAGTTGTTGCGAGGTGTCATGCTTAACGAAGCCTTTGTCGGTGACTTCCTTGATCAATGCCAAAAAGGCCGTGTTGCTTAGGGAAAGCACCGCAGTGGCGATGATCGTGATCAGAAAAAACAGTTTATAGTGCCAGGCATAGCGAAAAAGCCTTAAATACAAGGCCTTTGCGTTGGCAACATGCGGTGCTGAATGTTTTTTACGTTCTCGGTTCGACATAGTTAGCTGTCGAAGGCAAATATCAATAGAATGATCTGAATACTATTTACCCGCGTTTGCCTGTGTTGCAAAAGTGATATGGGTGTAATTCGCAACGCGTGAAGCCTCCATCACATCTACGACAGACTGATGAGTCGCCTTGGCATCGGCATTGATGATGATGGTAGGATCTTTGCCACTTCCTGCGGCCTTTTGCAGAGCACTGGCGATGCTATCAACATTCGGATTGGTCACAGCAACGCCATTTACCATGTAATGGCCTGTCGCATCGACTTCCACCGTCACTGTCAGAGGCTTTTCCTGCGGGCTGTTAGCTTCAGCCGTTGGCAGGTTGATTTGCAGTTCGCTGGTGCGGGAGAAAGTCGCGCTGACCACCAAAAAGATGATAATCACCAGCAACACATCAATCAAAGGCACGAGATTCATCTCGAGATCTTCGTTGCGTTTACCTCGCTGAAAATTCATTTGATAACCTTATGCAATATATTAAGACCAAACAGTAAATTGAAGTAGTTGCGTTTTGGCAAGGCGCCTGAGCGAAGACAGTATGTGTTTATACGGCGAGCAAAAGGCAACTCAGCGAAAACGTGACCGATCAATTTACTTTCTTTCGCCGTGGAGAATCTCGACCAGCTTCACCGCCTGCTGTTCCATATCCACCAGAAAGCCATCTACACGGCTGCGGAAATAACGGTAGGCGATCATGGAAGGTACGGCCACAATGATACCGGCTGCGGTGTTGTACAAGGCCACTGAAATACCGCGTGCAAATTGGGCGACATCATGACCGGTGTTGGTAAACGAACCGAACAGCTCCACCATCCCGATCACCGTACCCAGCAAGCCCAGCAAAGGCGCCACGGTGGCAATCGTACCTAATGTTGGCAGATAGCGTTCCAGATTGTGCGCCACCGCACGTCCGGTCTCCTCGATGGCTTCCTTGGTCACTTCGCGGGAATTTTTGGAATTCGTCAAGGCACTGGCAAACACTTGTCCCAGCGGCGAATGCTGCTCCAGCTTGGTCAAGGTGTCTTTGGTGACGCCGCCTTGCCCCAGCCATTTTTGCACTTCCGGCAACAAGTTTTTAGGAACGATCGATTCACTTTGCAGCGCCCAAAATCGTTCACCGATAATGGCCAGTGCAATCACAGATGCAAAAATCAGCGGCCAAATCGGCCAACCGGCGGCTAAAATAATCTCCCACACAGTGTGGCTCCTTAATGTCAATATCCGCGTTACTTTAGCGCATTCACGCCTACTTCGGCAAGTTCAAGTTTATAAATTTTTATCCTGCCAATAATGTGGCCTGACTTCGCGCCATGCTTTTGGAAGCAAATGCGCCTGTTTGCAAAAACAGAACTCCAGCGCTCCGTGATAATCGCTGCGGTAAATTTGCGAGTTGGCTTCCTGATAGCGGCTCACGATCAACGGCTTGGGATGTTTGAAACGGTTGAGGTAACCGACCGTCATGACGACTTCTTTGGCGGCAACCACCTGCACAAACGCTGGCGTTGACGATGTCTTGCTGCCATGGTGCGGGGCAATCAACACATCGCTAACGAGCATATCGCCAGAACCCGCATCCTGATTGGCTTGCAGCAATGCCGTTTCGGCTTCTTTCTCGATATCCCCGGTCAATAAAATGCTGCCCTGTGCACTTGTCACCTTAATGACGCAGCTACGGTTATTGTCCGATATTTCAGCATCCAAATAACTTTGCGCATCAGGCGCCAGCACTTCAAAGCGCACGCCATCCCATTGCCAGCTTTGCCCTGCCACACAACGGATTTGCCTGATGTCAGGCCTGATTGTTGTTTCGTAGGCAAACGAATCCAGCATCCATGTCATCGACGTTTGCGCCAGCACAGCCTCGACGCCACCCGTGTGGTCGACATCATTGTGGCTCAGTACCATGCCATCCAGCCGTGCTACGCCGCGCCCGCGCAGATACGGCACCACCACGCGCGCACCGGCATCGCTCTGGTGATTGAATCGCGGCCCGGCATCATAAAGCATCGCATGCTGCGCGGTTTGCAGCACCACTGCCAACCCTTGGCCGACATCCAGCACCGAAACAAACAACTCGCCTGGCTGCACTTGCGGAGGCTTCGTCAACAACATCGGCAGCAATAACACCAACCCCAGCCAGCGCTGCGGAAAACCGCGCGGCAGCAACAACCAAAGCACGCCCAATACTGCCAGCAATATCGCCCATGCCGGCGCGGCGGCCTGTTGCCAGGTCGCCAGCGGCCAGGCGGATAGCCAATTTAAGAATTGCATGCACAAAGCCATGATGCCGTGACTGAGTTGCAGCAAGAAATCGAACGGCAGCAGCGCACCTAAAATGGAAACAGGCACAACGAGCAAACTGATGACCGGAATCGCCAACGCATTGGCAACCGGCGACACGATGGACGTCTGCCCGAACATGGCCACCAGCAACGGCAGCAGGCCGATGGTGATTGCCCATTGGCTGCGCGCGGCCTCTTGCAGCCATTGCCCGGATTTCAGCCTTGCAACGGAAACATAGGCGATCAACGCCACCGCCGAGAAAGAGAGCCAGAACCCGGGCGCAATCACCGCCCATGGGTCGAGCATGACCACCACCAGCAGCGCCAGCGCCAAAGCACGGCTAACCGTCATCGCACGCCCCAGCAGCAAGGCCAGCGCAAATGTCACCAGCATATACACCGTGCGCTGTGTGGGCACCGACCAGCCCGCCAACGCCGCATACAGCAATGCAATCAGCACGCCCGCGATAGTCGCCGCCTTGCGCGTGGGCATGCGCATCACCAAACTCGGGAAACGCCGCCAGACAAACGCAATCAACGCAAACGCCAGCCCCGCCAGCATGGTGATATGCAGGCCGGAGATGCTAATATAATATCTATTAAAACATTATTATAATGTAATATTCTACAAGTCTAAAATACACCGGAGTTTGCACTTGGCTATCGCCTATTCATACATTCGTTTTTCTAGTACAGAGCAGCTAAAAGGCGACTCATTAAGGCGTCAGACTGATTTATCCAGAAGCTATGCAGAAGCTAATGGCCTAGATTTAGATACTAAACTGAATCTTCGTGATTTAGGTATTTCAGCTTTTGATAAGTCGAATCTTAACAAGGGTGCTTTAGGTCAATTTCTGAAGTTAGTTGAAGATGGAATGATACCTAGAGGCTCATATTTGCTTGTTGAGAGCCTTGATCGGTTATCTCGTGACAAAGTAATGGACGCTTTAGGCATTTTCTTAAACATTTTAAATGCTGGCATTATCATCGTCACATTGGCCGACAACCAAGTATATAGCCGTGAAAAGACAAATGACAATTGGGCTAGTTTGATTATGTCTATTGTCATCATGAGTCGTGCTAATGAGGAATCTGCTACAAAAAGCAGACGGATCAGAGCTTCGTGGGATAACAAACGTCAAAATATTACTAAAAAACGTTTTACTGCTCGATGTCCATACTGGTTAAAGCCCTCTGAGGGTGACACAGGCTTTGAGTTAATTCCTGAGCGAGTTGACGTTGTAAAACGAATCTTCCAGATGTCTATGGATGGCATTGGCACAGCTACTATTGTTAAACGTCTCAATAGTGAAAATGTTCCTTTATTTTCGACAAAGAGTGATGGCTGGCAAACCTCTTACATACAAAAAGTGCTTAGCAATCGAGCTGTTTATGGGGAACTACAGTTAAATCTTCAAAGAGATGGCGTTTTATCAGCTTATGACGTAGTGCCAGATTACTACCCTGCAATCATGGCAAAAGAAGAATGGTTGCTGGCTGCTTCTCTGAGAGAAAAAAGACGTTCTAGAGGCGGTTCATCCAAGGGCGAGGGGTTGAGTAACCTATTTTCCGGGATGCTTAAGTGTGGATACTGCGGCGGCCCCATGAACATGAGTTTTAACACCAAGAAAAAAGCTAACGGTGAAGTGAAACGTACCCGTTATGTGGCCTGTAGCAAGGGCCGCAGAGGGGCTGGTTGCCACTTCATCCAGTGGAATTATGATGACTTGGAAGGTTTGGTTTTACAGTATTGCCAATCTGTAGACTATGCAACAATCATCGACGGACACAGTAACATTAATCAAGAGCTAGAGTCTGCGCGTAAACGCTTATCAAGCATTGATGATCAAATTAAATCAAAACAAACCAGTTTGGATAATTTGCTTAAAGCACTTGAGTCTGCAGACTTCGAGAATACACCCGCAAGCCTGTTAAAGCGTATAAGCACTTTAGAAGTTGAGATTGAGGATTTACTGGAAGATCAGCAAAAAGCTGAAAAAGACGTTATTAAATTTAACCATGAACAGCTACACAGCAGCAATCAACGTGCCGCGACAATTGATCTTATATTCTTGTTACAAAATTTGAAAGGTAATGAACTTCGTGATCTACGAGTAAAACTGTCAGAAACAATAAAGCGATCCATAAGCAATATAAAACTATATCCCGGAGGTGATTGGAATACCGACGAAGATATACAAGAAATGGCTAAAATAGCTATTGAAGAGGATGGTTGCACTCTTGAAACTGCTTTAAATAATGTTAGATCTTATATAAATGCCAAACCAAATAAAGACGAGCGTTATATGGTTATATATTTCAAGAATGGTGAAAATAGAACTGTATCTCGCCAAGATCAATAATCGTGGTGTAGTTAATTGTATTTGGTGAATATACGGTGATGTTACACCTCACGCAAACAGCCGTTAAGTAAGGTGTAAATGGTAGTATTTGGTGTATATATCACGCTATTACACCCTACCAGCAACGCATTCGCTGAGTGTTAGATGCCAGTGCATGATTAATTCTGCTGATAATTAAAAAATAATACATATAAAACAATAGGTTAAATTAACAGTGTGTGCAGTGTGAGATAGTAATCAGAAGGCTTTTATTTTAATCATCCGAACATTTCTATAACTGACACCTTCCCCATTATTGGCACCATCCCTGCAAATGGTCTACAAGGCAACAGTAATTTATTTTCGTTGGCCTGCTTTTAAAAATGCTGGATTATGACGATGCTGAGGAATCAATCCGTTTTACGAGCCTTGAGTGTGATTTAAAAATGTAATGATCTTCTCACCAATTTGATATTAATTTAGCCCGCGCTTAAGTTTTCTGTAATCCCACGGCGGAATTGGATTGGCATCGAACCAAAGTCCCACTCTATCGCGTTGGGCTAAGTATTCGGCGTTTGCGTATATTGAGCGATCTTCAACATCCTGCTCGCCTTCATATTTTTTATAATGCCACGCTAGGCCACGTTTTATCTGGTTTAAGTTTACGTCTTTACCGTTAAACATTATTTTGCCAACAATTCGTTGATATTTGTCGCGCTTGTTAAATTCAACAGTGACTATTTTACCGTCAATATCATCAGCTAACGCTTGCTTTGATCTATTGCCAAATGCTTGGCTCTTTTCAGGCGCGTCAATTCCTGACAACCTAATTTTGTGAGTTTGATTATCGCTAGTTAGGACATTAACAGTATCGCCATCGGTAACTTTTATTACCTTGCCTACCAACTGATCGGCAAAGCTTGTGCATGAAACTACTGCGAGTATTAAAGCTAAAATTATTTTCATAAGTGTGATTTGATGAATTGGGTATATATACTGGGCTCTTACACTTAGAACATATTATTTTTTAATAAGCAGGTGCGTATTCTTAGTAAAACAGCCATATAAAACAATTGCAAAAAAGCCACCTAAGATAGTCTCAAAAAAGCCACCTATTTTTACTTAAGGCATCCAAAAAGTAATTAAGTTAAACTCATACGCATTAGGACTGCCCATCATCTGATAAAGAAATCAAGTCCTCCATGCACTCACGCATCGCACACCAAAAGCCGTGTTTGTGGACAGAGGCTCCGTGGATCTTCTCGTAATAGCGAATGGTTTCAAGGTTGACCCCAGATTCTTTGCTTAATACGCCAATTGTACATTCTTCAATCATGACTTGACTCTGTAGTAGCTACAGACTTTATGATACATGTTATAAATTAGAAGGGAAGAAATATGAGCGCACATTGCTGTCAACATGAGCATGAATCAGACAACAGTAACAGCCATCATGGACGCTATCGTAAAGTATTGTGGATTGCGTTAATGATCAATTTGACGATGTTTGCACTGGAAATAGCATCTGGCGTAAAAGCTAATTCAGTATCTTTGTTTGCAGACTCTTTAGACTTTCTTGGTGATGCAGCCAATTACGGAATTAGCTTATGGGTCTTAGGCATGGGTCTTGCAATGCGAGCTAAAGCCTCATTATTATAGGCTTTAACCATGCTACAGCTGTTCTACCTAGTGCACAAACCATGGGGCTTATTGGCTTAGTGGCATTTGCTGCTAATCTGAGTGTTGCTGCGCTACTGTATGCCTATCGTGAAGGTGACAGTAAAACATTTTCTCGATTCATCTGATGTATGTATTTATAGTAATTCTCCTATAGGCACTATAAAATCTGCACATGCAGAACCCCACCGGCGCAACAGAGCAAAAACAGCCAGATCAAAACATTGGAGTACATCCGGATGTAGTCAAGCTTGGGCTGGTGAGCATGCTTACTGATCTCAGTTCTGAGATGATTTTCTCGGTTTTTGCTATCTTCTTTACTTCAGTTGCTGGCGCATCGACTGCCTTGCTAGGGCTCATTGAAGGCTGCGCTGACCTGTCTGCATCATCCTTGAATTACCTGTCAGGCTGGCTGTCTGATAGAACCGGAAAGCGAAAAGTCTTTGCTCTACTTGGATATGGCTTCTCAACATTGGCCAAAGTGATTCTACTGGTAAGCAGCTCCGTCGTCGGATTAGGTATATTCCGTGTCGTTGAACGTCTCGGCAAGAGTTTCCGTGGACCGCCACGAGATGCTTGGCTGTCATCGGTTGCTGGTAAGACGAATCGAGGTTACTCATTCGGTGTACATAAAGCGCTTGATAAAACCGGTGCCATCCTGGGGCCACTTATCGCTTACGGGCTACTCCGGTGGCTGGGTGACGGAGCTTCGACCTTTAAGATGCTGTTCTGGATAGCCTTAATACCTGCTGTGTTGAGTATTATCGTATTAAGCCGGATTCAGGATCAGCCAGAACCAATCCATCAGCGTGAGAACATGCTCGAAACCTGGAATATCCTGAGCCCCCAGTTCAAGCGCTATCTCATTACATCTGGAATCTTTTCACTGGCCTACTTCAGTTTTGGCTTCTTGCTACTTCATGCGCATGACGCTGGCTTCACTACCCAAGACATTGTTCTGCTTTATGCTTTATTTAATATTTCTTTTGTCATCTCAGCGCCAATAATAGGCCAAATAGGAGACAAGATTGGCAGATCACGCATCATATTATTGGGCTACTTTACTTACCTTCTTATGTGCCTAGGTTTTGCATATGCTACGACCAGATGGGAAATCATCGTATTGTTTATTATTTATGGACTGTTCTACTCAATTGATGAGGCCCAAAGCAAAGCATTTATTACCGATATTGAGCTGGAGCACCGTGCATCTGCGATTGGTATGTATAACTTTGTGACAGGCATTATCTACTTACCAGCATCTATTCTTGCCGGTGTGCTATGGCTTACAAGCCCTGTAGCCGTATTTTTTACTGCAGCCACCCTTGCACTGCTCGCTATCATTTGCTTCTTAATTTTACGTCCAGATATAACATTCAATTAAAAATTTTTGGGGTCTGCTATTGGCTAGGGGCTGAAGTTTACTTGTCAGACTTGAACGGCAGTTTTGTCCCCAAGTTTCCTCAGAGCCCCAATAGAAGACTGGCAAGAAAGTGTCTAGTAAGGACTGGTCGATTCAGTTAATCCAGAGAGTGATGCGTAAACTGCAGATGAAGTTAGTGCCGCGATGAGAAGATTGAATCACAGACCTAGAAAAAGGCATGGATTTAAATCCCCTCATCAGGTATTTTTAGAACTTACGGGCGTTGCACTTCAAATTTGAATCCGCTATTCATTAATCAGTTCGTAAAGGTTATTAGCCACAAGCTGTTGAAACGCAATTAGCTTTGGAATTTTGGCCATTTATTGTAACCAATAGTAGGATTGTTCATCACCAGTCCGTGCGTAAAGACATCTTAGGGTTTTGGCTCATGTGCTAAACCAGTTCTTCTTTTTGAACTTTTCGCCATAGTAATCAATTTAAGAGCATCATCATGCCATCTGGCCGATACTCTTTCTAAAATGCGCAAGGGCGGCGGTGAAAAACACCACACCGATGATGACTAGCGCCAGCACTTGCGGCCAGATTACGTCGAACCCCGCGCCGCGGTAGAGGATGGCCTGGGCAGCGGAGACGAAATGCGTGGTGGGCGCAACCTGCATGATGTTCTGCGCAAGGATTGGCATGCTCTCGCGCGGCGTGGTGCCGCCTGATAACATCTGCATCGGTAGCAATATCAGCATCATCAACAGCCCGAATTGGGGCATGTTGCGCGCCAGCGTCGCCATGAAAATACCCATAGACGTGGTGACGAAAAGGTGCAATGTGGCGACAGCCAGGAACAGTGCCACAGAGCCCTCAATAGGCACCTTGAGTGCCCACTGCACGATAAAGTTTAGCGAAAATGCGGTAGCCAGCAAAACGACCAGCCCCATTGACCAGATCTTGCCCAGCATGATCTCGGCGGGGGTGACAGGCATGACCAGCAGGTGTTCGATGGTGCCGTGCTCGCGCTCGCGGATCAGCGCGGCGCCGGCCAGCACGATGGACAGCATGGTGACGTTGTTGATGATCTCCATCAGCGAGCCGAACCAGGCTCGCGTCAAGGCCGGGTTAAAGCGCATCCGCAAGGCCAGATCCACCGGTGGCGTGGCATTGCCGCGATAGCGCTGAACGAATTCGTTGATTTCGCCCATCACGATCTGCTGGATGTAACCGCTGCCGGTAAAGGCCTGGCTCATGCGCGTGGCATCCACATTGAGCTGGATAGCGGGCGCTCGCCCCGCCAGCACGTCGCGCTGGAAGTTCGGCGGAATATTGAGCGAAAAGGTATAGAGCCCCGCATCCAAGCCGACATCGACCTCGGGCAGCGTCACCCGCGTTGGCGGCATGAATTGCGGCGGACGCAGAGCCGAGGTGATACGTGCCGATAGCGGCGAGTCATCCTCGTCGACGATCGCGATCGGCACATTGCTGAGCGTCTCCGGCATGGCGGTGGCGGCGATGTAGACCTGAAAAGTGAAGCTGTAGGCGATCAGCACCAGCATGATCGGATCGCGCAGCAGGCTCCACAGCTCCTTGATGCCCAAACGGTAGATGTTGGATGCTCGGCTCATAATTATTTTTCCTGTTTTTTCAATAGGGCGATGGACAGGCAGAGGATAACCACGGCCGCCACGAGCATCGGCACAAATGTCACTTGCAGATCGGCAAACCCCAGTGCCTTGTTGAACACGCCGCGGCTGATAGTGATGTAGTACGTGGCCGGGTAAATTTCACCGACCAGCCGGCCTGCGCCTTCGAGCGTCGAGACCGGGTTGATCATGCCGGAGAACTGGATGGCTGGCAGCATGGATCCGATCATGGCAAAGAACATGGCCGCAATCTGGCTGCGCGTAAAGGTGGAGGCGAACAGACCGAAGCCGGTGGAGAAACCGACATAGATCAGCGTCCCCAGCAGAATGGTCATGAAGCTGCCCTTGACCGGGACGCCGAACAGGGTCACGGCCAACAGGGTCATCAGCAGAAAATTGAGCATGGCCAGCACGATGTAAGGGATTTGCTTGCCGATCAGGAATTCGCTGCGGGTCACGGGCGTGACATAGAGATTTATGATCGAGCCCAACTCCTTTTCGCGCACTACGGATAGCGCGGTAAGCATGGCCGGGATCATCATCAACAACAGGGGAATTACGGCCGGCACCATCGCCGGCAGGCTCTTCACGTCCGGGTTGTAGCGAAAGCGTGTCTCGATGCTGGCCGCACCGGCTGCAATGTCCTGACCGAAGCGGGTTTTGGCGATATCGATCAACCAGCCCTGGTGCATGCCCTGCACATAACCCTGCACGGTTTCTGCCCTCTGCGGCATCGCGCCGTCGATCCAGGCGCCGATCTGCACCGGGGTACCGCGCTGCACGTCGCGCGCGAAGCCCGACGGAATTTCAATGGCCAGCGACAGTTCGCCGCTACGCATGCGCCGGTCGAGGTCGGCATAGTCGGTAATCGGCGGGTGCTCTAGAAAATAGCGCGAACCGGAGAGGTTCAAGGCATAGTTCTGGCTGAGGCTGGTCTGGTCGCGGTCCAGCACGGCGTAGCTAAGATCGTTCACATCCATGGTGATGCCGTAGCCCATGATGAGCATCAGGATCAGGCTGCCGAACAGCGCCATCACTAAACGCACCGGGTCACGCCGCAGTTCCAGCGCCTCACGCAGGGTATAGCTGAAGGCGCGCGCAAAATTGAAGCCGCGATGCCGCATCCGCGGGTGCGCCGATATGCCTTGAGACGCGGCAGAAACAGGCGCCCAGGTCGTGGTATCGGGTATATCCTCTGCATCGGCCGGGTCTGCATCCTTCAAATAAGCGATAAAAGCTTCTTCCAGCGTCCTGGCGCCGCGCTTTTTGACAATCTCCTCTGGCGCGTCGCTGGCCAGCACCTGCCCGTCATTCATTAGCGAAATGCGGTCGCAGCGCTCAGCCTCATTCATGAAGTGGGTCGAGATGAAGATTGTTACCTTGTCAGTGCGCGACAGATCGACAAGGAACTGCCAGAAGGCATCGCGTGCTACTGGATCAACACCCGAGGTCGGTTCGTCCAGGATCAGCAGTTCCGGTGCATGCACCAGCGCTACCGCCAGCGACAGGCGCTGGCGCATGCCGAGCGACAATTTGTCGGGCATGGCATCGGGCACGCCGTCCAGCCCAAAACGAGTCAAAAGTTCGCTTACCCGCGACGGGATTGCCGATTCTGGCACGCTGAACAGGCGCGCATGCAGCTCCAGATTCTGCTCGACGCTGAGTTCGGAGTACAGCGAAAACGCCTGCGACATATAGCCGACACGCCGTCGCGTGGTGATGTCGCGCGCGTCCACTTTCTGTCCGAACAGCCAGGCTTCGCCCTCAGACGGTGGCAAGAGACCGGTGAGCATCTTCATGGTGGTGGTCTTGCCACAACCGTTGGAGCCGAGGAAGCCGAAAATCTCACCGCGGTGGATGCGGAAGTTGACGCGGTCGACCGCCGTGAAATCTCCGAAGCGCATGGTCAGGTCGCGCGCTTCGATGGCAACATTCTCGCCGTCGGCAAACGGCGGCACCACGACTGCCCGATGGCCGCGTTTTTTTTCTTCCGGCAGCAGTGCGATGAAGGCCGCTTCCAGCGTCGCAGTGCCGGTGCGTTCGTGCAGTTCTTTGGGCGATCCTGTGGTGAGAATCCGTCCCGCGTCCATCGCCACCAGCCAGTCGAAGCGTTCTGCCTCCTCCATGTAAGCGGTGGCGATCATCACGCTCATGCCCGGACGCGCTTCACGGATATGGGCAATCAGTGACCAGAATTGCGTGCGCGCCAGCGGATCGACCCCGGTGGTTGGTTCATCAAGAATCAGCATATCCGGGTCGTGGATCAGGGCGCAGCACAAGCCTAATTTCTGCTTCATCCCGCCTGACAGTTTGCCTGCCGGACGATCAAGGAAAGCATGGAGGCCCGTCGCTTTCGTCAGTTCGTCGATGCGCCGTCTGCGTTCAACCGCATTGTGGCCGAACAGGCGACCGAAGAATTGCAGATTGTCTTCGACCGACAGGGCCGGGTAGAGATTCTTGCCCAGACCTTGTGGCATGTAGGCAATGGCGGGGCATACCCGGTCGCGGTGGCGTCTTGATTGCATGTTGCCGCCAAGCACCTCCACAGTGCCTTGCTGCACCCTACGCGCGCCGGAAATCAAGGCCAGCAGACTGGACTTGCCGACGCCATCCGGGCCGATCAGCCCGACCATGCAGCCAGCGGGCACCGCCAGATCAACGGCATCCAGCGCTATCGTCTTGGCATAGCGCAGGCTGACACCGGACAGGCGCGCGACCAGGCCACTTGGCGCGCCTGACATATTTACATGGGTGGTGCTGGATGTGGCAAGTGTCACTTAGCCGCCCTCACTCAGCGACCTTGATCTTGAGCGACTCAGGCCACTCGGCCTGCCGGTCCAGTTTGATCCAGGCCATGCCGGGCAGGCCGGTCTTGACCTGCTTCAGGTGTTTTTTCAGCAACTCTGGATCGATGCGGGCTTTCACCCGGAACATGAGCTTTTGTCGTTCAACCGCGGTTTCCACTGTTTTCGGCGTAAATTGCGCAACACTCGCGACGAACGACACTCGCGCGGGAACCACAGAGCCGGGCGCGGCATCCAGTACAAGACGCACCTCGCTGCCCAGCGCTACTTTTCCGGCCACCGTCTCGGGCAGGAAGAATGTCATATAGACATCGCTCAGATCCACCATATTGAGTACCTTGCCGCCGGCACCCAGCACTTCGCCAGGCTGGGCCACGCGATACTGTACGCGGCCATCGCGCGGCGCCTTGAGCTGGCTGTCCTTGATGTCCGCATCGATGCGCGCAATCGTCGCGGTGGCGGCCTCGATGGCGGCGCGTGCGCCTGTGACTTGTGACTTGCTTGCCACAATGGCCGCTGCGGCCGCTTTCGCCTGGGCTTCGGCCGCAGCCAATGCGGCTTGGGCGTTATACACTGCCGCCTGATCGTCGTCTAGTTGCTGGATGGATGTCGCGCCTTCACGCGATAGCGTTTGCGAACGAGCCAGGCGCCGCTTGGCGTTATCCAGCTCACTCGCGCGCTGCACCACGATGGCTTGCGCCGCCGCCAACTCACTTTCACGCATCCTCGCTTGCGCTTCGGCGCTCGCTACGCCGGTAATCGCCTGTTGCTGCTGGGCGCGCGCCTCATCGCGCTGCGCGGTGAGTACATCGATCTGCATTTGTGCCAGCACCTGACCTGCCTGCACGAAATCCCCTTCGAAGACGAAAATCTCGACCACGCGCCCCGGATACCTGGAGGCGACATCGATCTCGGTGGCTTCGATACGGCCATTGCCGCTGACAAAGCCTTCGCCCAGGCCTTTCGGGCGGGTCATCGTCCACACGCCCCAGGCGATCAGCGCAATGACAATGGCCGCCGCGGCCAGGAACAGGTTTTTCTTGAGTGCAGGGCTTAATGGATTCATGGTGAGTTCTCGTGTGTGCTGTTGTTTTAATTTGCCGAGTGGGTTGCCGTATCCACCGGGGCGGCAAATTCCTGGCTGCCGCCGCCCAGCGCTGCGTACAGGCTTACGCGGCTTGAGAGCAGGGCGCGGCGCGTTTGTACCAGTTGCTGCTCAGCCGTGAGCAGGTCGCGCTGGGCATCCAGGACTTCAAAATAAGGGGTGCTGCCATTGTCATAACGCAACTGGGATAGCCGCGCACGTTCGGTTTGCGCCGCCAGCGTCGCCTGTGCGATGCGCACCTGTTCAGTCAGCCAGTGGCGGGCGGATAAGGCATCGGACACATCACGGAAGGCCGCCTGCACGGTCTTTTCATAATTCGTCACCGCCAGGTTGCGACGGACTTCGGCCAAATCAAGGTTGGCGCGGTTGCGCCCGGCATCGAAAATCGGCAGGGAAAGGCTGGGCAGGAAGTTCCAGGCGCGGCTGCCGGAATCGAACAGGCCATCGAGCCCAGCGCTGGCGGTACCCGCCGAACCGGTCAAGGTAATGCGCGGAAAAAAGGCCGCGCGCGCCGCGCCGATGTTGGCTTGGGCGGCACGCAGTTGATGCTCGGCCGCGACGATATCGGGGCGTTGCAACAGCAGGTCGGAGGGCAGGCCAACGCGCAGTTCACGCGCCACTGCATTATCACTGAAACCGGTATTTTCCTGCAAGGGCGGTAGCGGCGAGCCGATCAGCAAAGTCAGCGCATGCGCCTGGACGGCTCGCCCCTGTTCGAGTTGCGCGGCCAGGGTTTGTGCCTGTTGCAGCAGAACTTCTACTTGCACCAGGTCCATCTTTGCGATCGCACCGACTTCAAAGCGCCGCTTAAAAATGCGCAACGATTCCTCGCGGCTGGCGATGGTCTGCCGCGCCAGCGCGATGCGCTCATCCAGTTCGCGCAACACCAGATAACTGTCCGCTACTTGGGCAATCAGGCTGAGCGTGATTGCGCGGCGCGCCTCATCGGTGGCCAGATAGTTTTCCAGCGCGGCATCCTTCAGGTTGCGCACTCGGCCCCAGAAGTCCAACTCCCAAGTGGCCAGCCCCGCGCCCACCTGATACTGGCTGCTGACAATGGATTGCCCGCTCATGTTGAGGTCGCCCGGCACACGTGCCCGGCTGCCATTGGCCGTGGCCGCAATGGTCGGCAACTGGTCAGCCCGCTGGATGCCATAAGCGGCGCGGGCTTCCGCGACGCGCAGTACCGCGTTTTTCAGGTCGCGACTGTTATCCAGTGCCCGTGCAATGAGCGCTCGTAGATGCGGATCAACGAAATAGTCGCGCCAGGCGGTCTCGGCGGCGATGCGGCCTTCGATCGTTTCGTTCGGTTGCATCCGGGTATCGGCGGGATAGGCCGTGGCGACCGGCAGCGATGGTGCTTTATAAGGTGGAGCCAGTGAGCAACCGTCCAGTGCCAACGCACCAGCCAGTGCGCACAGGGAGACCACACTGCGCAGATGTCCATATTTAGGCCCACATCTTTTCATAGTGACACTCTCTCATCAGCGGACAATTGAAAATCCAATCCTCACTTGCGTCCCACGGTCTAGGTTGTAGTCGAGCAGACTTTCACCGTACCCCTTGAATAGCTGGAAGTGCAGGAAGCCGCCGGTGCGGGCGAAAATCGGTTGGCGTAGCGGGTAGGAAAGATCGAGCTGGGCGCTACCATGCCCTGAGGTACCGTTGCGTAACTGCGTCGCCAAAAGCCAGCTGTCCTCGTGGCCATAGCGGAGAATCCAGTCCACGTAACCCCGGTAGCGCTGGATGTCCGGGTTGTCTGATTTTTCCAGATAGCCATAAACCTTGGGTGCGAAGATCAGCGTGTGTCCATCCGAAAATTCAGTGCGCCAGACGGGCTGCGCGAAGAGCGTGTTGATGCTGCGCGAATTTACGCCATCCTTGCCATTTGATTCGTGCTCGAAACCGGCGCGTAGCACCTCGGGCATCAGGCGGCTTTCATCGTGAGTCTCTCCCTGCCAAAAGAGACTGGGCCGGTAGCTGGTATCGCGAAATGGCGACGAATTGGCGCCCAGATCCCAGATTGAAGTCTGCGTATAGCCGAAATGCAGACGGGATAGAAATGGAATCCTCTGCACCGGATAGCTATCAGGGTCGAAAAACCGGTACTTGAAGCTCAATTGGAATCGGGCAGCGGCTCCACCACCATCACCCGCGACAAAGTACATGGGCTCATTGGCCGACAACGCCGGTTCGTCCGTGGCAAATAATTTGCTGCCTGTACCGCTGGATCGCGTGACGGGCCTCGTGTCGCTATACATGGGCGCACGCATCCGCTCGATCCGATCGGCGGCTGTGACGACGAGGGCCAGCCGGTTCGATTCGGCTCCAGCCAGATGTGCCCGAACCAGCCCTGATAGATGATCTGGCAATACCCCGCGATACGTTCGGCGTGTGTCCTCTGTCAAAACTGGATCTACGATAGCAAGTTCCACTTCCAGCGCCCTGTCGTCGCGCACTAACCTGAGTCTGAGCGTCAATGGCCACTCGGTCTGGGTCACTGGTTTGATGATTTCAAGCATGATAGGCGCGCCCGCCCGCGCAGTCTCATCAGGAGTTGCAATAAGCCAAGCCGACCCTGCAATGGCAGGTGGAGCGGCTAGACCGCCCACTATTACCAGGAAGCTGGATACAATTAAAAATAGGTAGTTATTCATGTCTCTCAATAGGGTCGAATTTAGTTACTTTGAGTGATACGGATTTCAAGCCGACTTTCGACCCACCATGCCAGTATGCCATAAATAGTGTCAGTCCCGCAAATCAGGTAGTATTAGTCGTGTCCAATATGCGCTCCTTTTAACCTTCCGATTTCCATTTGCGCGAGTTGCTGCGCTGCATGTTCATAACCAATATGAATGATTTCTTCGGCACGGCTAAATTCCAGGAAGCGAATATGACCCAGCGGCGGCTGGATCAGAATATCTGGTTGCTCCAGACCCAGACGCGTTTGCGTGATGCGTGTTTCCATGACGTTGACTGAGGCCAGCAGTACTTCAAAAATACTCGGTAATGCTTCTTCGGTCGATGCCCAGCGGGAAAACTGTGCCGCACCAGGTGTTTCGCGGGTAAGCAATTTGGCCTTGAGTTCCTGCATAGCCTGGCGGTAACTGTCTACCCAGCGTCCGAATTGGCTGGATAGCTCTGAATTTTGACTTATTCTGGACAAATTCAATAGCGGTTTGAAATTTTTACCTGCGATAATTTCGTGATTGAGATCAACCGCGATTACCATGTCGGCTCCTATGGCGCGAGCCACGCTCACCGGCACTGGGTTAGTGAGCCCGCCATCCACCAGAATTCGCCCGTTGCTGCGTACCGGAGTAAAAATGCCAGGCACTGATATGCTGGCGCGCACTGCCTCGATCACGTCACCTGACCGGATAACGACCTCCTCACCGCTAACGATATCGGTTGCCACTGCAGCAAAAGGTTTTGGCAGCGCCTCGATCGAGTTGGCATGAACATACGCGCGCACTAGGTCGCTGATCTTGGCACCGTCGAACAGGCCAGACTTGGGTAAAATGACGTCGAAGAAGGAAACCGTCTTTTTCCAGTCGAATGTCTGAAAAGTATCTTCCAGATCATCTAGTTTTCCAGCAGCATGGATCGCCCCGATGAGTGCACCCATGCTAGTACCAGCGATGAAGTCCACCTCGATGCCAGCATCCTCGATCGCCCGGATTACGCCAAGATGTGCGAGCCCCCGAGCCGAGCCGCTGCCCAGCGCCAAGCCGACCTTGGGGCGGCCTGGGTTGCTGTCGATTATCTTTCTCATCATCGCTGTCACTCCCGATCCGCTTTGCTACTCTTCCAGATCGACAGCATTAACCATATGCCACCGATCACTGCGCCAAAAAAACCGAGTAGACCAAAGAAGGGCAGCCCCAGCAAGCTGGGGCCGCCAGGCACGGTCATGACGATGGAGGAACCGATAATAAGCGCAGCAACGACAATGCCGATCACCAGCCTGTTGGCAGCACTGTCAAGCTGGTTGCCGAAGCGCCTCAGGTGTGTGATGTCAATATGGATTTCCAGCCGGCCGCGCCGGGCGGCACGCAACAGCCGGGAGAGGTCACGTGGCAAGTCGGCGATAAGCGCCAGCGCCTCACCGACCGCCCAACGGCCGCGCTTGAGGAGTGATGCTGGCATATAACGCTTACGTAGCGCCTGCTCCAGCAAGGGCATCGCCTCGCTGGCCATATCAAAGTCCGGATCAAGCTCGCGGCCCATACCCTCAAGCGAGATGAAGGCTTTGATCAGCATCGTCAGATCGGCTGGCAGAGTTAACTGGTGCTGGCGAAGAATAGCCACCAGGTCGGAGAGCATGGCGCCGAGGCTTAACTGCTTTAGTGCCACCCCGTGATATTGATCGACGAAAGTCTGGATTTCAAGTATCAGGCCGTCCTCATCCACCGCTGCGTCGCCTGTCCAGTCAAGCATCACATCGGCTACGCGCATGGGCTCATGCCGCACTAGTCCCAACAGCAGTTGAATCAACTGATCACGGCGTTCGTCTGTTAGCCGCCCAATCATACCGAAGTCAATGAAGGCAATGCGGTTGCCGAGCAGGTAAAATACGTTACCGGGGTGCGGGTCAGCATGGAAAACACCATCCTCGACGATCATTTTCAGCACCGCACGCGCTCCGCGGCGGGCGAGTATCTTGCGGTCGAGGCCAGCCTGATCGACAGCGGCAAGCTTGCGTCCTGAAATACCGTCGATGAATTCCTGCACGCAAACCCGCTCGCAAGTCCATGCCCAATAAACTCGGGGGATAATGATGATCGGGAGTGCCGAAGATACTTCAAGCACCGCTTCTGCAATGGACTCGTCTTTGTCAGTATACCCTGCAAAATTTTCTGCGATTCGCTCGGCATTGCGGCATTCACCGGCAAAGTCGAGCTCACGCCTAAGTGACTGGGCAAACTGCCGCACCACTTCCTGTGGGTGGAAACTGCGCAGTTCCGGGCTCTCCATCTCAGCTAGTTCTGCCAGCCTTGAGAGCCAGCGTAGGTCGGCTTCGATGATCGGTCGTATACCGGGTCGACGTACTTTGACTACCACTTCACTGCTGTCTGCGAGGCGGGCGCGGTGCACTTGCGCGATGGAGGCGGCGGCCAACGGGACGGGATCGAAAACAGTAAATATTTCCTCGGGCGGTGCCCCTAGATCTTCAGTGAGCTGCTGACATATCTCGGCATAAGGTGCAGCGGGTGCACTGTCCTGCAGCTTACCGAATTCGGCAATCCATTCCGATTCTAATAGGTCAACGCGGGTCGCGAGTACCTGACCAAGTTTGACGAAAGTTGGTCCCATCTCCTCCAGCGCCCGCCGCACCCGAGCGGGAGGAGGAAGGTGCGCGAACTCTTCTGCATTGCTCCAATGCAATGCACGCCCAGCTCGTTCCAAGGCATTGGCCAGACCTATCCGGCGAACCATGTCGCCGAAACCGTAGCGAACTAGGATTGAGGCAATGTCGTGAAGACGGCCAAGGTCGCGTATCGCTGTCAGCGCCTGCCACAGCATCAGTTTTCCTGGTCTTGGGGATGTTCAGGCTTGACGTGATCAGCCAAGCCAGTGAGAACGCCGGCAGCGATTTGACGCAACAATTCGGAAGTGGCTTGTGCTAGATGCAGACCAGCCCCAACCTGAGCGCGTCCCGCCATGCCAAGCTGGTGCGTAATAACAGCCAGTGTATCCTTCAGTTGCACGCCCACGGCTGAACCATAGACACGGACGTGCGAGGCTAGGTCGTGGAGGATATCTCCCGCCGCGTCCTTGGCACCCAAGGCCGAGCTTTGCAAGGTTTCCAGAAACATCGTCTCTAGACTTTCCAGATCGGTCCGTGCGCGGACGAGGTCTTCACTGGAAAATGTCTGCGCCCGACCCGCCGCTTCTTCCAACGCCAGTTTAGAGGCTTCGGCAAACTGTGCCAGCGCCGCATCCAACCCTGTAACGACCTGTTTAAGACGCGCTCGTGTGATTTCGATTTGCGCAGCTGACTGGTGTAACTCTTTTTGCGCTCCAGCCCGAGCGCCACTCAGCACGGCACTTGCAATCTGCCGCAGAGATTCGATATCATGTGATTCCGCGCTGATCTTGCGCAAGGTGAGCTGCCGCACAACCTCCTGTAAATCGTGATCCTGTTCGACGGCGCTACGCACTTCAGCTTCGAGCGCGGCCGTATCGTTACCGCCTCCAATATTGTTACCTGTTTCATTTTTCATGCTGGTGATCCTCCTAATGAGTCAGACCCGATTTTGTAGCAGGGCAAGTTTGATTATTATGCAGCATTTTTCTCTGTATTTTGCATGTAAGTTTTGGCAAATTCAGACGTAATTTGATTCTTAAGTTTTGCATGTCTGCGAATACGATTGTAAAATATATTCAAACGTCACACACTTGGCTTCATCTCACAGTAGCTTTGGCTTATTTTCATGGACTACCTAGAAAAGTAGGTAAAACTCTGCCTATTCAGAACATTGTTGACGCTGGTGATGGAAATATCACAGTTTTTTTTAATGATCAGAAATATTGGATTGCAGATAGGTAAATTGTATTTCCGCAATTATTGCAGGCTACTCTACTTACTATACGCACCAATTTTTACAAGTAATGATCCAAAGCTAAATGCAATATTGATGATTGAATGGCTGAGTTTGGACCTGCCATCCACTCCCGCATACGCCTTCATATCAAGGTGTTTTTCATCGCCTTAAACGAAGGCGCCACTTGGCATGACGCGCGCATAGTGCAGAATTCCGGTAGCGCCCGTGCCGACGCTCGCCTTGCGAGTCACAAAGTGTTCAATATATAATAAGCAATGCTTACTACTTTGGTGCTTGGACATGCAGCGTGACAGTCTCGGTTTTCTTCTGGCGGACGTCTTTCGCCTGCTTCGGCAGAACTTTCAGCGGCGCCTTGAAGGGAGTTCTCTTACCCTAGCGCAGGCTCGGGCGCTCGTTTACCTATCTCGCCATGAAGGTGTTCGCCAAGTCGATTTGGCAGAAATGCTGGAAGTGCAACCCATCACGCTCGCCCGGTTGATCGATCAACTGGCGGATGCCGGATTGGTCGAACGTCGCTCCGATCCCGCAGATCGGCGGGCATATCAGATGTTCTTGACACCTGCCGCAACATCCCACCTGGCCGCAATCAGACAGGTCACCGAGGCGATACAGGCCGATGCCCTGCGCGATCTCAACAAACAACAAGCCGCCATGCTCTTCGTCGCACTGCGCAAGATGCGCGACAACCTTGGCTCGCGGTGATAACCCGCGAAACAACGCTATTACTGGAGTCACCTGTTCATGAGCAATGCATTGATCGACAACGAAACAACCATCGCCGATGTACGACCACCCAAGCGTCGCTTGAAACGGCTGATCCTGCTGGTTGTGGTTCCATTGATCGCCGCGCTTGTAGTCGGAGTTGTGTACCTCAAGGGCGGGCGCTACGTCGAAACCGACAATGCTTATATCAAGGCGGACAAGGTCCCCGTCAGCGCCGCGGTGTCCGGCACGGTTACGGAAGTACTGGTTGATGAAAACCAATCCGTCAATGCCGGCCAACCGTTGTTCCGGCTCGATCCTGCGCCGTTTCAGGTAGCCGTAGCCAAAGCCGAAGCCAAATTGGCGCAGGTGCGCACCGATCTGGCAGCGCTCAAAGCGAGTTACCGCGAGAGACAGGCGGAAATCGCGCTGGCCCGAATCAAGTACGCCTTCTCCCAGAAAGACCAGCAACGCCAAGCCGATTTGGTGGCCAAGAATTTCATTTCCGCTTCCAAGTTCGACGATGCGAAGCAAAGCACCGACCTCGCTGAGCAGCAAATCAGCGCATTGGACCAGGACTTGAAGCGCATCGCGGAAACCTTAGGCGGCAGCGTCGATTCACCAGTGGAGCGCCACCCAAGCTATCGCGTCGCGCTGGCCGAACTGGAACAAGCCAGGCTCGATCTGGCGCGGGCCGAGGTGCGCGCCTCGCTGCCCGGCATAGTGAGCAAGCCACCCAAGCCTGGGCAGTATGTCGCCGCCGGTTCCATAGCGTTGGCCTTGGTGGTCAGCGGCAACTTGTGGGTCGAAGCCAATTTCACCGAGACCGATCTCACCTACGCTCATCCGGGCCAACCTGTCACCATCCGTGTCGATACCTACCCCGATGCGGCATGGAAGGGCGTGGTGGAAAGCCTGAGTCCCGCCACAGGGGCAGAGTTCTCGGTTATCCCAGCACAGAATGCCACCGGCAACTGGGTCAAGATCGCGCAGAGGGTGCCCGTGCGGATCAAGATCGAAGCCGCACCGACCATGCCGCAACTGCGCGCAGGGCTGAGCACCACCGTGGAAATCGACACCGGCCATCGCCGTCGCGTACTTGGGTTCTCGCTCTGAGATCAAACAATGACTGCCGCCACGACAGCCGCAAACCCGGAAAGCGCACATCGTGGCTTGGTCACCGTGTCGGTCATGCTGGCGACCATCATGCAGGCTTTGGACACCACGATCGCGAACGTTGCGCTACCGCACATGCAGGGGACTATGGGCGCGACCCAGGATCAGATTGCCTGGGTACTGACCTCCTATATCGTGGCGGCGGCGATCTTCATGCCACTGACCGGTTTCCTCTCGGCGCGCTGGGGACGCAAGCGCATTTTCATGTGGTCGGTGGTCGGCTTTACGGTGGCATCGATGCTCTGTGGCGCGGCGCAAAGCCTGAACCAGATTGTTCTGTTTCGCCTGCTGCAAGGGATATTCGGCGCGAGCCTCGTGCCATTGTCGCAAGCCGTGCTCCTCGATACCTATCCTCGCGAGCGCCATGGAGCGGCGATGGCGATGTGGGGCGTGGGCGTGATGGTGGGGCCGATTCTCGGCCCCTCGCTCGGCGGCTGGCTAACCGAGTATTACAACTGGCGCTGGGTGTTCTACATCAACTTGCCGTTCGGTGTGCTGGCCTGGCTCGGACTGGCGGCGTTCCTGCGTGAAACGCCGATCGACCGCACGCGACGCTTCGACCTTCTCGGCTTCGCGCTGCTGAGCCTCGGCATCGGCGCGCTGCAGATGATGCTGGATCGCGGCGAATCGCTTGACTGGTTTACCAACCCGGAAGTGGTAATCGAGGCCATGCTCTCCGGCCTGGCGCTCTATCTCTTCATCGCTCACATATTCACGCACGAGCATCCGTTCATCGAACCCGGGCTGTTCAAGGACCGCAACTTCAGTGTCGGCCTGTTGTTCATTTTCATTGTGGGTATCATTCTGCTCGCCACGATGGCCTTGCTGCCGCCATTCATGCAAAACCTGATGGGCTATCCTGTGATCGATGTCGGCTATCTGATGGCTCCGCGCGGCGTTGGCACCATGTTCGCCATGATCGCCGTGGGTAAGTTATCCGGCAAGGTGGACGTGCGCCACATGATTTTACTGGGTCTCATGCTGACCAGCCTGTCCCTGTGGGAAATGACCAATTTCAACACGGATATCGACGGCTGGGACATCGTACGAACCGGCATCACACAGGGGCTGGGGCTGGGGTTTATCTTCGTGCCGCTATCCACCATCACCTTCGCTACCCTGGCGCCGCGCTACCGCAATGAAGGCACGGCGCTGTTCAGCCTGATGCGCAATCTCGGCAGCAGTATCGGCATCTCGGTGGTGATTACCTACCTGGCGCAACGCACGCAGGCTAACCATGCCGCGTTCGCCGACTACATCAACCCCTTCAATCTGGCACTGAGGCAGGCGGTCGAGGCGGGCGCCTACAATCTGACCACGCCCGAGGGGCTGGCGGCCATCAACGGCGAGGTGACGCGCCAGGCCGCCACGCTGGCCTATTTGCAGGACTTCCGGCTGATGATGTGGATCACTGTGGCCGCCATCCCGCTGATAATCCTGTTGCGGGCGTCGCCGAAGAAATCCGCAGTGAACGATGTGCACGCGGCGATGGAGTGACGGCAGCACTGCCGAATGTGCGACTGTAATCGCCTGCTAAATCGCCGACATACTTTTAATACTATCGGAGGACAATGCGCATGTTTCAGACTATCGTTTTCGCCTATGATGGCAGCGCCGAGTGCCGAGACGCGCTTGAGGAGGGGATCGCACTTGCAAGCCGCTTCAACGCTAGCTGTCACCTGCTCGCGGTCGTGCCGCCACTATCCCCCTATTTCCTGGCCGCCGGCCCGTTGTCCGAAGACCTGTCGGAAAAAGACCGGGCCTACATCAGCGCCATCCTCGAAAAAGGCCTCGCACGCCTGCGCGAGGCGGGATTGGACGCCGCCGGCTCCATCAGGATATGGGAGGAGCCGGCCGAGGTCATTGGTGCCTTCGCTGGCAAGGTCGAAGCCGATCTCGTTATTGTTGGGCACCGCCGCCGCTCAGCCCTTGATCGCTGGTGGCGCGGATCGGTAGGCCATTCCCTCATCGACCAACTGCCGTGTAGCCTGTTCGTTTCCATGCCGCGCGAAGCGGCAAACCACTCTTCTTGAGCATTTCTAATAGAGGGTCGTAGTCGAGCATGGGAATTTCACATGCAAAGGAAAACAGAGTTTACCGAACTTGAACTTAGGGATTTTAACGAAAGATTTTCAAAACAATGGGTTACTGTTGACTTCAATTCTCAACTCATTATGTCAAAAGAAATGTGCTCCCCTTTCTCATAGACTAGTTCTAACTGGACACTTTCTTGCCAACTGGAGACTTCCCATATTGTTTAAGGCATGTCCAGCTGTACGGACTTTCAGGGCCACCTATTCAGCGTACCAGTAGTGCTGACAGCGTTGGAATGTTTTAGTGCTATACATAATTTTTTGCGCTCTCAAACTTAATTTAGCTAGTGAGCTTCATGAGTAATGTTGTAAGTTGATTGATTTCAGTATTGGTAAGCGACTTATTAACCCAATCCTTAAAAACATTTTCAAGTTCAATCATCACTTTATTCAGAATCGACAAAGTATTGATGTTGAGCATCACTGGTTTTATACGCCGATCGCTTTCGTTTGAAGTGCGTGAAACAAACCCTCTACTTTCCAGTTCCAATAACACCTTGGTTAGACCGCCGGAACTGATCAGCATTGAGTTCTGAATATCTGATGGTGTTAATACATAGGGTGGCGGTGAACGACGTAGCGTAGCAAGTACGTCGAACTCGGCTACGCTAAGATGATTGGCCGCTATGATTTCGGTTGCGCGCGCGTGTTGTTCTAATTGAGCGTAAAACAGTGAAAATCTTAAGGGCAATAATTGGGCATTATTTGATTCTGGCCAATATTTTTTATGCGCATCCAATAGGGAAGCAATTCTGTTGTGCATGATTGAATTCTGTTTTCAAAAATAGTCTTGCAATTATCTTTCAGGAAAGATAATATTGCAACAGTATCTTCCTAGAAAGATAATTTCCTATAATGATCCTGTAATTAAATAGTGCTGATAATAGATTGATAGTTAATGATTAGCCTAGGGTACAGCAGATAGTTACAGTTACATTCTAAATGAGTACAACAAGGACTTGATATGTCATATCTGAATATCCTCTCGCTAACAACCGTTCTGATTCTTTCTGCATGTGGTGGAAAAAGTGAAAACGCGCTTAATTCCAATGCTAAGCCACCAACTGTAACTGTTGTTAAAGTAGCGAACGAGAGTGTGCCGACAGTTAACGAATTGCCTGGACGTACAGCACCATACCTGATTTCAGAGGTGAGGCCGCAAGTCAGCGGCATTATTAAAGAACGTATTTTTAAAGAAGGCAGTGAAGTAAAAGCAGGTCAGTTGCTGTATCAGATTGATGCTGCAGTCTACCAAGCTGCTTATGACAGTGCTAAGGCTAATCTTGCTAGAGCATTGGCTAGTGTCGGTTCTGAAAAGTTAAAAGCCCAGCGTTATGCAGAGCTGGTTAAAATCGAGGCGGTAAGCAAACAGGCTAATGATGAGGCTGACGCTTCATTGAAGCAAGCAGAAGCTGAAGTCGCTGCAGCAAAGGCCGCTTTGGATAAGGCCAGAATTGACCTTGCTTATACAAAAGTGGTTTCACCTATTTCAGGCCGTATTGGTCGTTCAACCGTCACCCCCGGCGCATTAGTGACCGCTAATCAGGTTGATGCGCTTGCAACAGTACAGCAATTAAATCCAATCTATGTTGACGTTACGCAATCCAGTGCTGAGTTAATGCGTATGCAGCGTGATCTGGAACAAGGAAAATTGAAGAGTGCAGGCGGCAACACTGTTTCTGTACAGCTGGTGCTGGAAGACGGCAGTATCTTTGAGAAAGAAGGCAAACTTGCATTTTCAGAAGTCACTGTGGATCAAGGTACCGGTAGTGTGACATTGCGTGCAGTGTTTCCAAATGCAAAAGGCCAGCTATTGCCTGGTATGTATGTACGCGCGCGCATGACGCAGGGTGTAAAAAGCGATGCAATTCTGGTACCGCATGCTGCTATAGGCCGTGACCCACGCGGTAATGCGACCGTGATGGTGGTGAATGCCGAAAATAAGGTTGAGCCACGCATAGTGAAGACTGCGCAATCAATTAATGATAAATGGGTGGTGACTGAAGGACTGGCTGCAGGCGAGCGTGTGATTGTAGAAGGATTACAAAAAGCGAGACCCGATGCAGTGGTTGATCCTCAAGAAGCCAAGCCTGCCGTGGCACAAGAAAACGCGGCTGCTGCCGTGGCTAAGTGAGGTAGCTGACTATGGCACGCTTTTTTATTGATCGTCCTATTTTTGCATGGGTTATTGCCATCGTTATCATGTTGGCCGGTGCTCTTTCTATACTGAGCTTACCGATATCGCAATATCCTGCTATTGCACCGCCACAGGTCGCTATCAATGCAAACTATCCCGGTGCTTCTGCGAAAACAGTTGAAGACTCAGTCACGCAGGTGATCGAGCAGAAAATGACCGGGCTGGATGGTTTGATTTATATGAACTCATCCAGTGACGGGTTTGGTCGGGCGACTGTCACGTTGACTTTTAAAGCAGGTACCGATCCTGATATTGCCCAGGTGCAGGTTCAGAATAAGTTGCAGTCATCATTGCCGCTTCTGCCGCAGGAAGTGCAGCAACAAGGGGTCACTGTAGCAAAGTCCGCACGTAACTTTCTGATGGTAATTGGCTTTGCTTCTGAGAATGGGAGTTTGGAGGCGAATGACCTGTCTGATTTTATCGTTGCAACGGTACAGGATCAATTATCTCGTGTTAACGGTGTCGGTGAGGTGCAGATTTTTGGTTCGCAATATGCAATGCGTGTATGGATGGATCCGTCCAAGCTGAATAATTTCAAACTGACTGCTGCTGATATCAAGGCTGCGATACGCGCGCAGAATACGCAGGTAGCTGCAGGCCAGCTTGGTGGAACTCCGGCACTGCCAGGTCAGGGTTTTTCCGCCACTATCACTGCGCAAAGTCGCCTGCAGACGGCCGAGCAATTCAGAAATATTCTTCTGCGCAGTTCAAAAGAAGGTGGTGAAGTGCGTCTTGGTGATGTTGCCAGAGTGGATATCGGTGCTGAAAATTACGGTACTATCGCACGCCTGAACGGCAAGCCTGCCGCCGGTATCGGTATTAAACTGGCCCCGGGCGCAAACGCACTGGATACAGCGGATGCCGTGCGTGCAAAATTAGAACAGCTCAAGCCATATTTCCCGGCAGGCGTGACTGTGCTCGTGCCTTATGACACAACGCCGTTTGTGAAACTTTCTATTCAGGAGGTTGTAAAAACGCTGGTAGAAGCAATGGTGCTGGTGTTTTTAGTGATGTACCTGTTTCTGCAGAATCTGCGCGCAACACTGATTCCGACTATTGCTGTTCCAGTTGTGCTGTTAGGTACCTTTGGCATCATGGCTGCTTTTGGTTTTTCAATCAATACCTTGACGATGTTTGGCCTGGTGCTGGCTATCGGTTTGCTAGTCGATCATGCGATCGTGGTGGTTGAAAACGTTGAGCGGTTGATGACGGAAGAAGGTTTATCACCTAAAGAAGCTACGCGTAAATCTATGGATCAGATCACCGGCGCGCTGATTGGTATCGGCATGGTACTTTCTGCTGTTTTTGTACCAATGGCTTTCTTTGGCGGATCAACCGGTGTAATTTATCGTCAGTTTTCAATTACGATTGTAGCTGCAATGGCGCTGTCGGTAGTGGTTGCGATTGTGTTTACGCCTGCGTTGTGCTCAACGATGCTCAAACCTGTTCAAAAAGGTCATGGTCACGGTGAAAGTGGATTTCTCGGTCGCTTCTTTACCTGGTTTAATCGTATGTTCGACCGCAACACGCAGCGTTACGAAGCTACGGTCAGCGGTATATTAAAACGCAGTACACGCTTCCTGATTATTTACATAGCTATTGTCGTTGTATTAGGTGTTTTATTTGTACGCATGCCGACATCATTTCTGCCGGAAGAAGACCAAGGTATTCTTTTTAATCAGATTATGCTGCCTGCCGGTGCCACACAGGAACGAACCATTGAAGTGCTTAAAAAAGTTGAGCATCATTTTCTTGTAGATGAAAAAGATACTGTGAAAGCCATATTTACCGTGGCAGGTTTCAGCTTCGGCGGTAGCGGTCAGAACATGGGGATTGGCTTCATAAACTTGAAAGACTGGGAAGAACGCAGTAAGCCTGGCATGGATGTAAAGTCTATAGCCGGTAGAGCGATGGGGGCTTTCTCGCAAATTAGAGAGGCCATGGTGTTTGCCTTCGTACCGCCAGCAGTGATTGAATTAGGAACTTCTAATGGTTTTGATGTACAGATGCAGGACCGTGCCGGTTTGGGGCATGAGGCTTTGATTGCTGCACGTAACCAGTTTCTTGGTATGGCATCGCAAGATAAGCGCCTGATGGGCGTGCGTCCGAACGGGATGGACGATACGCCTGAATATCGACTTGATATCGACCATGCGAAGGCCGGTGCTCTAGGCGTAACGGTTGCTGATATTAATGATTCATTATCTACTGCCTGGGGTGGTAGTTACATCAACGACTTTCTAGATCGCGGCCGTGTCAAAAAGGTCTATCTGCAAGGTGATGCGCATTCGCGCATGGTGCCGGAAGATTTAAACAAGTGGTACGTACGTAACTCAAGGGGCGAGATGGTGCCATTCTCTGCTTTTGCCAGTGCGCACTGGACTTTCGGTTCGCCGCGTCTGGAACGTTATAACGGTCAGCCTGCTGTTGAATTGCTTGGCCAGGCTGCGCCAAAAATGTCTTCAGGGGAGGCTATGGCAGCAGTAGAAGAGATTATGACTAAAATGCCACCAGGCATCGGATATGAATGGACTGGCACCTCCTATGAAGAGCGCGCAACAGGTTCACAGGCGCCAGCCTTATATGCGCTGTCTTTGCTGGTTGTGTTTCTTTGTCTGGCGGCTTTGTATGAGAGTTGGTCAGTTCCGTTTGCTGTGATGCTGGTGGTGCCGCTTGGTGTGCTTGGTGCATTGCTGGCAGCAACGGGGCGCGGTTTGTCCAATGATATTTACTTCCAGGTTGGCTTGCTGGCAACGATAGGTCTTTCATCCAAGAATGCGATTCTGATTGTGGAATTTGCGAAATCGGAAATGGAAGCGGGCAAGGATCTGTTAACAGCGACCCTGGATGCCGTCCGTATGCGTCTGAGGCCTATTTTGATGACCTCACTTGCATTCGGTTTTGGTGTGTTGCCACTTGCGATATCGACCGGCGCTGGCTCCGGCAGTCAGAACGCCATTGGCACCGGTGTGCTGGGCGGTACGGTTGCTGCAACTATGCTTGGTATATTCTTTATTCCTCTGTTCTACGTCGTGATCAAGAGAATATTTAAAGATAAGCCGCAAATAGCAGCTTCTAATGCGGCGGTAATGACTGCCGAGGAGAATAAGGAATGATTAAATTGAAAACATTGGTTGTGGCAGTAGCTATTGCTACAACCAATGCCTGTAGCCTGATACCGGAATACCTGCGTCCGCAGGCACCTGTGCCGGAGACTTTCCCAAATGCCGACGCGAAGGCAGCATCATCTGCAACTCAGTTGAGTGACATTCCATGGCAGGACTATTTTGCCGATGCCCAGTTACGCGAAGTAATCGGCCTGGCATTGAACAATAATCGTGATTTACGCGTTGCTGCACTTAATATAGAAAAAGCGCGTGCACTCTATCGTGTTCAGCGTGCGGATATGTTTCCGCGCATAGGTATCACCGGCACAGAAACCGCACAGCGTTTACCGGGTGACCTGACTTCTAGCGGTGATGCAACTACAACGCATCAATACAGTGCAACGGTTGGTTTCTCTGCGTATGAACTGGATTTCTTTGGACGTATTCGTAGCCTCAATGCACAAGCGTTAGAGCAGTATTTAGGTACTGAAGAGGCAAAGAGAAGTGCACAGATCAGCCTCGTTGCCGAAGTCGCTAATGTATGGCTTATACTTGCTGCTGATAAGGAGCGCTTGGCGCTTGCTCTCAGCACTTTTGAGACCAGGCAGAAATCCTATGAGCTGATTCGCCGTACTTTTGAAGTGGGTGTTGGTTCAGCGCTGGATGTCCGTCAGGCGGAAACTCTGATGGAAAGTGCACGTGCCGATGTGGCACGCTATATAGCACAAGAAGCAAAAGACGCAAATGCGCTTGCATTGATAGTCGGAACAACAGTATCTGCTGATCTGTTACCTGCCATATTAAGCGATTCTGTTAGCGCAATAACAGAAGTGCCAGCCGGGGTGCCTTCAGAGGTGCTGACACGTCGTCCGGATGTTCTGCAAGCCGAACGTGCTTTACGTGCGGCTAATGCAAATATTGGAGCTGCGCGTGCGGCTTTCTTCCCAAGTATCACGCTGACAGCCGGTGCAGGTGTTGCCAGTGACTCTCTGGGTGGTTTGTTCAGTGGCGGTGGTGGTACCTGGAGTTTTATACCGCAGATTAAATTGCCAATTTTTGAGGCTGGCAGGCTAACTGCTAACCTGGAAGCTACAAAAGTACAGCGTGAAATTAATGTGGCTCAGTATGAAAAGGCTATTCAAACGGCTTTTCGTGAGGTGGCGGATGCTTTTGCTGAAAAATCTACTTTAGCAGAACGACTAGACGCCCGGCGCAAACTGGTCGAGGCGACTAAAGCCAGCTTCACATTGTCTGAAGCGCGCTATAAGAGCGGCATTGATAGTTATCTCGGTTTGCTGGATTCGCAGCGTGCGCTTTACCTGTCTCAGCTTGATTTGATCGAAATTCGACTGATTGAGTCAGCAAATCGAGTTGCACTTTATAAAGTGCTTGGCGGAGGCTGGAATTAACTACTCATTATATGCATTCGCATTTGTTACGAGGTCTCCTTAGCTATAGCCATCGTGTGATAGAAAGGAAATCAAATGAATACAAGCACAAGATCATTGGGTATCCGTCGTAAAAATAGCGAGATGTCGGAAGAAACACGCCAGAAGATAGTAGAAGCCGCAGAAAATGTATTTTGTGAAAAAGGCGTATGTAACAGCACAATTGAAGATATTGCCCTTAGAGCAGGTATGACACGCGGTGCTGTTTATTGGCACTTTCGTGATAAGCATGAAATTTTGTGTGCAGTATTGAAAAGTGTACGATTCCCGATTGAGGATGTCAGCCCAGGCCAGTCTTTTGAAGACTCATGTAATAGAATCAAAGCGGCTTTTCTGGAAACCATTAAAATGCCGCATGCATTAAGAGTCGCAAAAATTCTTTTGCACACCTCTGTTTTGACCAACAATCAATCCCCAGTCCACTTGCGTTTGACATCGATAAGATTACATTTAAAGGCGTATTTTGAGCAAGTCTTGAAATCTGCCATATTAAATGGAGAGTTACCAAAAAGTATTGATGAGGAGGAACTGTACGTCCTTGCAGTGACGTTCAGAGCAGTTCTTACCGGATTGTTATTTGAATTAATGCTGGAATTGGATGAAAAGACCCTTGCATCTGAAGTTGATTTGAGTCTTACCAGTTTCTTTCAGTTGATACAATTAAACAGTGGTAAAGAGTAGTTTTTCTGCTAGTAAGTACTTTATGAAGTGTAATATAAGGTTTTATTTCAAGCTCAAATTTTTGAGGATAGTCATACAATGCTAGTTGCATTTTTTGGACAACTTTACGTGCTTTTTGCATTAAATGGCAAAATTGCCATGTCTGGATTGTTTGTCTTTGGCTGGCCAACTGGAGTGCTAGTCAGTATAGTTGGGAAAACTTACAAAGCACAGTTTTACAATTTGCGGAAACCTAACTATTGATGTTTAATTTAGTATTTTATTAGACTATAGAAAAAGTATATCATAATTTAGTATAATACTTTATTACTGATTTTTCAGAGTAAAAGTGGCTGTCACCCAAAAAAATTAAACAATAACCAAATGCAATCTGCTTGTAGATTTTAAGTAACTGGCACACTTTCACACACCAGCCTTAAAGCATCAAAAGCTGTTTTGATTAGAGTGTAGCGTTATTACGCTAAACCAGATGTCCGTTTTCCGCCCCAGTTATCCCGCAATGTTTTTCTTGCTGTGAGCCATGCTTCTGCGCGCAACAACATAGGCCATAGCAGGATTGGATAAGTTTTAATCAGCGTATTTGCTCTAAGATAAGGCTGATACTGCGTTTCAGTTAATCCGATTGGTTTATGCAGTAGCGAAAGCAAACTATCAACAATCTGCTCATCATGTATCGCCTTATGCTGAGTCAGCAGTAGATCACTGAGCAAGGGCCTTCTGATGTTTAACCATTGCCATATATTCTCATCAGGCATCAGAATCGGTGCCGTAAAACTGCTGTCGTGAAATTCCAGCAGTTCTTTTGTCAAAATTTGATTTAGCGTTGTATCGAAAGCCTGTTTTTGACGTCGGCTCTCTTTGTAATCGGTAAAGGGTAAGTTTGAATCAGAATCTTCTTGATCCCCTAATTTGATGTTGACATGCTTATCACCAGCTGTATGCGTAGCACATATCAGTCGTCCAGGCACTGGTTGTCGCCAGCAGTATTTGCAAGCTCGTAACACATCAAATCTGCCGTTGTCTGAGAATCGAATATTGTCCTCAATCCCCAGTTTCAATTGTCTGCAAACTTGCAAGAAATAAGTAATTTCTATCGTCTCGTGGTCTGGGAAGGTTCTCGGGGGGTGCGTCGAAAAAAGACAAATCAGGTTAATGCAAACGGCAATTTCCGTGAGTTGGCCTGAAGGCAGGCCACTTCTAAAAACCATCTCAGCATATGTAAATTCCAAGTCTTCCCATGAAGCCTGGGTCAGATTCCCCAATACATCCTGATGACATTCCGGAATCAATGGCTGGAAATATTTCTTCATTAGGCTCAACGCAAGGCTGGGGGTAACAGCACGACCCTGCATTTCAGACTTGATTGCTTTCAGCCCTTGTGCAACGGGCGCACAAAATCTGAATTCAATCTCTGTATCGTCAATATACAGCGGCATAAGGTCAAGTGTCCAAAATAGGGGGTAGTTTTGAAGTGTCAAATCTTTCTATCATGATACATCGTGATGTTTGTGATTGTACTCAGAGGTGAACTATGGAAACGATGAACCTGGATGAAATAAGTAAAGTTTTGAAAATTTCTAAAGCCACAGCAAGAAACCGATTGAGTTTGCGTCTGCCAATGCCGCCTTCTTTCAAAGTTGGTCGTAGCCGCTTGTTTCTGACAACGGAGTTTTATCTATGGATGGCGCAACAGGCTAAGCCAATCAACACAAACCAATAATAACAAACATTTATTTGGAGAAATTGAAAATGACTTAAAGGAACCCCTGCAAACCGGGCCTTAGAAGCGCAAAAGGCTTGGGTTAGACCCAAGCCATCGGCACATACATCAAGATTGCAGCCTTGAAACCGTATTGTCTATGCACTTCAATCGACTGTCAAGGTCGAGGTCTCTTTATACCTGTTCGTCAGGTAATTCAACCAAATACACAAGATTAAACCCTGCCAAAAGGCAGAGATTTTTCCATGGAGATAAGACTATGCGCGTTATTCAATTAAAGATATTTTTTACATATCACTTGCCAATGCAGCCATTCATGCAGAAAGGCCTGATGACATTAATTATCCAAGTTATTTATTGAGCCATTTAATGTCTAACAGGAGACTACCCATGAGAAGGATACGCGACGTATTGCGATTGACTTTTGTATCCAATATGAGCCAACGCCAGATTCAGCAAGTCTTGAAAATATCACGTAATGCCATAGCTGACTACTTATGTCGTGCGCAAAATGCAGGACTTAGCTGGCCATTACCAGAAGATTTGGATGATGCTGAATTAGAACAGCTTTTATTTACACCAGTTCTTTTACCAAAAGTAAAGAGGAAACCAGTACCCGAATGGCTGGAGATTCATCAATGGCTTAAGGTAAAAGGTGCCACCCTAGAACTTTTACATTTGGAATACAAAAAAAAGTATCCGGATGGCATGTGTTATAGCAATTTCTGCACACAGCACCGTGAGTTTGAAAAAACACTGAAGCGTTCGCTACGCCAAGTACACATTGCAGGGGAGAAGGTCTTTGTTGATTACGCTGGCCCTACCGTACCGATACACAATATGCGCACTGGCGAAATACAGCACGCACAGATATTTGTCGGTGTATTAGGCGCATCAAATTACATATATGCAGAAGCGGTCTGGAACCAGCGTCGCGAGAACTGGATTGCTTCGCATGTGCGTATGTTTGAGCATTTCGGCGGCGTGCCCGTGATGGTGGTTTGCGATAATTTAAAATCCGCAGTTACCAAAGCGAGCCGTACCGAGCCAGTCATTCATCCCACTTATCTGGATATGGCAGCACATTACGGTACTGCGATCTTTCCGGCACGTGCTTACAAACCCAAGGACAAATCCAAAGCCGAGGGTGGTGTATTGATCGTTGAGCGATGGATATTGTTCCGGATTCGCAAACAGAAATTTACCAGTCTGGCAGAGCTGAATGCAACAATAAAATCGCTGTTATTAGACGTCAACAACCGTCCTTTCAAAAAACTGCCTGGTTCGCGCCAAAGTGCATTCGATAGTTTGGATAAGCCAGCACTTAAACCATTAGTGAGCCAGCCTTACCAATTTAGAGAGTTCCTAAAAGTACGTGCGGGCTTTGATTACCATGTCGAAATTGATCAGCACTTTTATAGTGTGCCGCATGTGTTGGTCCGTAAACAGCTGGAAGCTATTTTAACTGCAAGCACCATTGAAATACTGCATGGCGGTAAGCGAGTTGCCAGTTGGGCGCGCAGTTATGAGGCTGGGAAGAAATCTACGGATTCACTGCATATGGAAAGCGCACATCGTCATTTTGCTCAATGGGATAGTGAGCTTGAGCTTAGCTGGGCACTATCTGTTGGTGTCAGCACCCATGCATTTTTACAAGTAGTATTCTCAAAAGCACCGCATCGAGACTTCAGCTATCGTTGGGCAAACTCGATCAAATCAATGTCTCGCGAGTATGGGCATGAACGACTAGAGGCTGCTTGTAAACGTGCATTGGAAATTGGTGCCACTGCAACCATCAATGTACGCTCTATTCTTAAAAACAATCTGGATCAGAATCCTAACAAGCCAATCATCGCAGATGAAGCAGCTTTTGATCATGACAATATTCGCGGTGCGGATTATTACCACTAATTACTACTAGACCATTCATTTATCACAAAAAAGGATTTAATTAATGTTAACGCAACAAACCATAAACAAACTATCTGCAATGAAATTAAACGGCATGAGCAAAGGTTTTGAAGAGCAACTATCTAGTACCGCAGCACAAGGGTTGTCGTTTGAAGAACGTTTTGGCATGCTGGTTGATCAGGAGCAGACTTTCCGTGAGAATCAGCGGCTTAAACGGCTTCTAAAAACCGCCAAGTTAAAGGCAAATGCCTGTGTAGAAGACATTGACTACAGTCATAATCGTGGGCTGGATAAGGCTCAAATGGCTTACCTGAATAGCTCTGATTGGATCAGGCAAGGATTTAATCTGATTTTGACAGGGCCAACTGGCTGTGGCAAAACCTGGATTGCGTGCGCACTCGGCAATCAAGCCTGTCGGCATGGATTGTCGGTGTTATTTCAGCGCGTGCCGTTGATGCTTGAGGAATTACAGTTAGGTCATGCTGACGGAAGTTTCCGTAAAAGACTAATGGCCTTGGCAAAGGTGGATTTGCTGATATTAGATGACTTTGGCGCTGCAACGCTCAATGCGCAAAGTCGTGGTGACTTGCTGGAAGTCATCGATAGTCGCTCTGGGGGCAAGGCAACAGCGATTACCAGTCAAATTCAAGTTGAGCTTTTGCATGATTACTTGAGTGGTGGAAATCCTACCATGGCTGATGCTATTCTTGACCGCTTGGTCAGTGGTGCATTGCGGATTAATCTAAAAGGCGACTCTATGCGTAAACTACGCACTTTGAAACTTTAACTACTGAGTCATCCGTATAAGACAGCCACTGTCTGATTCAATATTGGCAGTGGCTTTTTTGCGACTGTTATGCGTGGCCTCTTTGATATTGTTATAGGTGGCTTTTTTGCGGTTATTATGAGTGGCACTTTTGGGTAAGAATACGCAAGCAGGAATACAATAATTCCTATAATCCAATACCAAATCCAGCCGTAAGAGCCTCCTTTAGATGGTACTTGTTGATTATGTTGTGTTGGCCTACTAGCAGGCGACGTATATGAAGGTTTTGGTGTTTGTGATCCTAGATTTCTATTAGAAGATTGTGGTATGGCTTTTCCAACTGTCATATTTTGAATAATTTTCTGATTATTAGACACAGTATTTTGATTAGTTGAAACCACTTTAGGTGAAACTGTTTGGGCTATTTTTGAATTATTCGATGTTGCATCTAAGCGATATTGAGCTTCTGCTTCCGTAATTTGTCTCATTTGCCCGACATTATCAACAATTACAGATACATCACGATAACCATATTTTTTTGAAATATATTCTGGTTCAATCACAGCTGTCACGGTAATCCAAGTATTCACCCAATCAGATGCTGGAATGCTATTCTTGTTCGACTGTAACTTATCAAGACCTTCAGACCAAATCTTAATTCTAACAAGCTGACCAGTTTTTTTATTTCCAAAATTTACAAAAATGTATGGCCTGTTTCTTTTGCCATTTTTCCCATATTGAGTAGTACCCTTTTGGACTTCACTAATCATTCCTATCAGCTCAACTCTATTTCCTACATTTGCAACACACAATGCATAATTAGTTGTGTTTATTACAGGATAGCTTGATATATATTTTTGCTTAGATTGTGTGCTTCCAATTTTTATTTCAGATATGTTTATATTTACTAGAGGTATATTTTTACCTAAAACAAAATCAGATACAGTAGGTACACTGGAAATATCTGATTTACAAATTGCCGCAAAATTTTTAGTTAGTAAATTGAGTCCTTGTAATTTTGAGACTAAACGAAAGGCTGTAGAGTTTTCAGGGTCTGCAAAATCGTTGGCTCTAAATACAACGCCTTCTTCATCGCTTTTTGTGGCATCCCAAATTGATGGATCAATCTCTAAAGCTCTTAATGAAAGTTCCAGTGTAATTAGTGAAAAATAATCGATGCGCTCATTAAAGTTTTTAGAACTTCTTTTCGGATGTTGGAAATTCCTATGTCCAATTTCCGATGCCTCCATAGCTTTAATTTCAGGAACGTACATTCCATCATAATCTATGAGTTGTATTGAAGCACCACTCTGAGAGACCATAACATTACCAGGCTGCAAATCTCCATGTGAAATTTGCTGAGACTCAAGGTAGTGGCCCATTTTAGATAAGGAGTCTCTAAGTTTAGATATTTTTTGTGGGACATTGAAGTTCTTAACTAAAAATTCTGCAAGAGTTTCTCCTTCAGCCCACCCCATCTTCACTAAAGGATATGCCTTACCTTCAATTAGAATACCATTGGTTAAGTAATCGAAATATACAAAATAACCGCTATTTAAAGTTGATAACTTCTTGCTGATTGCTGCATATCTTAATGCGAGATTATTTGAGTTTTTATGAAAGCAACGTATAGCAAATTTTCTTGATGGCGTATGCACCTCGTATGTCAAGGCAAAATTACCCGCTCTTGTTCTGGGTAATCCCATCCCATTCATTTCAACATTACCAGATTGCAGCTGAGGGTCTTTAAAAAGCTTGCTTAACGGTAGCTGAAATGCCTGTTGATATTGTTCTGCTGACGGAAGACTCATTAAAACTCAATCATTACTATGGTTGTATCATCAACTTTAAGAGTTCTATCCGCTCGGGATTTTAAAACCCAGTTTTCCAAATCAATTTGATTTAATCTTAACAAAGAGTATATTTCCTCAATTTTATTTTGTTCACGAAGTTTGAATACGTAAGCTGCAATAGCGTCTGTTAGTAAGTAAATAGAGTTGTCTTTGATATATTCTTTTCTTATTTGTATAGCTGTCCACTTAGCTATATCGTTTGAAAAGAAGTGAATATCATCACTCTCGAGTGATGATATTAGTAGTGGTCTAGCTTCGAACTCTTCGCTGGATTTTAAAAAGTGTGACTCTAAACCTGATTGATCATCGAACCACAATGCTACTGAGTCACCTATTGAAAGTATTGAAACGCTATCATCATGCTCAATGACACCTGATAATGTGGCAAAATTACCTCGTTCAAAAGCTAATTGCTGTGACCATGAAAGATTCTTACCTTCATACATCAAACGGAACTCTTCGCGAGAACTTTGAAAAAAATCCTCAAGAAAAATCTTGTTCAATTCAAGACTAGGGCTGGCAACCTTCACAAAGTTTTTACATAAGATTCGTGCCCAGTTTTTCGAGTCAAAAGACTCACTTGCTCCGTCACTAATTACAACAATACTTTTGTCATTCGAGCCGAGAAAAAAGTCCTCATTTGAGTCTGGATAATTCAATTCTTTAGGAACTGAATATGCCCATTTGATTTGCATAAAATTATCTCAACAGAAGCGTAGATGCTCTAGTTCCAATATCAAAGAAATCTACTATATCAATTGCATCTGCATTAAATAAAAAGCCTTTGCTCTCGCTCGAAATTGAATAACCTTTTTCTTTGGCTGCTGCTGCAACACCTTCAGGCAAAGTACTAGACATTCTGAATAAAAGTTTAGCGAATTGATCGCTCATTTGACTTTCTGACGATGGAAATTTAATTGCTGCCCCACCAGAGTTGCTTGTATGGAGATTAAACAATAAAACTTGCCCATCATTCGTGGAAATTTGAGTTAACTGGTTAGCTAAGGCTTCTGGATCCCCATCACTTGACTCACCATCGGTTACATGTAGGACTGTTGGCGGATATGCGTCTGGATGGTTGTCGCACCACATTGCTAATTCTTGTGCAGCCAAGCCTATTGCTTCACACATTGGTGTTCCACCTGAGGCTTCTGCCATAAACCAAACAGGAAACTTGATGGCTTGCTCAATTAATCCACCCGCACCATCTGATATTTTCTTCCATCTATCCTCAACAGCAAGAGGGTATTTTTCAAATTCAGCGATTGGGTTGAATACTGTAGATGAAAAATTCCCTCCTAGAGCATTCCCAATTCCTTTCCCTCCGTATCCAATAACTCCAATTTCAAAATAATTTCTTACGCCTTCGGATTTAGAGCTTCTAGCAATCATTACAGCCAAGACTCTATTAAGAGCATCTGCTAAAAATTGGGCTTTAGTTTTTCCATCACTTACTACATCACCCATAGAGCCTGATTGATCTATTAAAAAAAGGAATGCCGTTGGAGTACTGCGACTAATTTCTGCTGAATATGACATTTTCATCCCTAACTTATAATTTATTGTTAATGAATCATAGCCTATAAACTATATGAGTGATATTCAAAAGGCTAATATTCTTATTTTTGCAACATAAAATACTAATCTTAAGTGAGTAAATTGATATACCAAACGATCTCAAATTGGGTTTCATCAACGTTTAAGAATGATACCAACATTTAATTAACCAACTCCTCTGCACTTTGGAAAATTTGAACATCCCCAAAACTCATTACCTGCGTTAGCACCTTTTCTAGCGGTACGCTTGACCATGCTTGAGCCACACAATGGACACTTAGGACTTGTAGATTGTGATTGATTAAATGTGCTTGATTTACTTATTCTAGGTTGCGCTTGAACGCTTGATACCAAATCTAGTAGTTCTGAGCCATCGATTAACCATATCGGCTTATCCTCAGCAAATAATCTAGCTTCAGCCGTGTAATTGCCACTACTTACAAATATGCAGTCATTAGCCCGTTCTGCGGTCATCACTCCGTACAGCTCTCGAATCAGTGGAACGCCTATAGAGAATGTTTTCCATCGCTTACATTGAGCTATGGATTTCTTACCGTTTTTATTCAAAACAAGATCAATCCCGCCGTCCGCTCCACCTCCTCCATTCTCTATGACTTGATACCCCTTACGTCGAAATGCTTCACCGACAAGTAATTCAAATTCCTGCCATGACATTGAGCGGATGCTTTCAAGACTTGATTGTTCATCAAGCAATTTACTCCGTTCTTTACTTTTGAAGACAAAGACCAATGCGCCAATAATAAAAACCAAAGGAACAATGTATTGAAGTGCTTTAGCAATGCTTACGAATAGGGTTTGAGATATTGAGCTGCTAAAGGCATGTATATCTTTGGGTGGAGATAATGGCATGCTCGCTACATAGTGAAATCCTATGTAGCTAATGATTGCGATAGGTATGCTAATTTTCCATGAAATATTAGCTGCAAAATCAAGCAGGAGATTTAACGGGGATTCTTTTTTTCTTCTAGCCATTTTTAAATTTTATTTATTGTTGGACTTATTGTTACTATAACAACAGCCAAACAATCCGACTATCTGAAATCGCTCTCGATCACTCTAAAAATGGCACTAAAGTGCTATAGAAACCATACCAGTTTTAAATCTAGCCTTTTAACCCCTTGTTATAAGTGGAGTCTTGCAGCTAGGTTATAACCCCATACAGCTTATGGTGCTGGTCTTATAGCTCAAAAAAGAAAGGACTCTGTTAAAAGTCCTTGAGTTGATATCCAGCATTTTCAGTTTATTGACTAACATAACGCTGGCAAGCAGTCTTGAAGTTATGTTGATACTGTTTTGTATCTTGGTTGACTCAAAGTGCACAAGAATAGTCATGCAAAATTTGCATGAAATGTAAGTGTTGAAAATCGTAATTAATACAAATTATGCAGTGTCACTTTGGTAACAATATAATTTATGAATATAAATTATATTGTTATATAGTGGCATGTAAGTTGCTCACTTCCTTAAGATTAACTAAATTAAAATTATTGAGAGACAATGCAATCCAAATATCCACGTCAATTAACCGGCTTATCTAACATTAAAAGCTTAGGTTATTCGCAAACCTCCGCAATTTTTCTCGTGGTTGTTTTTATCATGTCGTCTGGAAATTATTCACTGTTTCATGGCATTTTAAATATTTATCCACTCACGCTACACAATCTTCCATTTCTAACATCATTAGCTTTATTTTTTACATCACTCACTGCTATATTTTTCTTAGCAATTAGTCATGGCAAATGGACGCGCTGGCTTCTAGCAGCATTTCTGTTAATTGCATCACAGTCGGCTTATTACATGGATCACTTCGGTGTCATCATCGATACCGTCATGATTGACAACGTCATGCAAACTAATAGAAGCGAATTTTCAAGCCTCATTACTTCCACGTTAATTCTTAGAACTATAATCTTGGGAGTTATTCCAGCTTGGTTAATCCTTAAATATTGTCCTGAGCCATTTAGCTTTAAACACGAACTGAAAGCTAGGTTACGTTCAATATTGTTGTGCTTATTATCTATAGTGGTACTTGTGATTCCGTTTACCGCAGATTACGCATCATTCATACGCGAGCACAAGATCGTAAGATTTTATTCAAATCCAACCTATTCTGTTTATTCAGCGATTAAATACGCTACACAACAATCCAGTATATCTACCCATAATTTGCCATTACTTAAAACTGCTGATGATGCTGTTTTCTTAGACCCATTTTCCAGTAAAAAAGATCTGATCATCATGGTGGTAGGTGAAACTGCGCGCGCAGATAGATTTTCATTGAATGGCTATAAACGAGAGACAAATCCTGAGCTTTCTAAACAAGATATTATCAGCTTTAGTAATGTCACCTCATGTGGCACATCTACCGGGGTCTCGGTGCCTTGTATGTTTTCGTCATTAGGACGTGAAAAGTACGATAAGGAAAAAGCGTTGGTTCAAGAGAATGCACTTGATGTACTTGCAAAACACGGCATTGAAGTCTTATGGCGCGACAATAACTCAGATTCTAAAGGCGTAGCGACTCGTATTAAATATGAAGACTTCAAAACCCCAACGCTGAACCCAGTATGCAAAGGCGAATGCAGGGATGTAGGCATGTTGAGTGGCCTGGATGAGTATATCGCAAAAAATAAAGACAAAGACATGATGATTGTTCTACATCAAATGGGCAATCATGGTCCTGAGTATTATCGTAGATATCCAAAAGAATTTGAACGTTTTAAACCTGCATGCCAGACAGGTGAGCTTAGAGATTGCACTCAACAGGAAATTGACAACGCTTACGACAACGCAATTCTTTATACAGACTATTTCTTAGCAGAAGTGATTAACTTCTTGAAAAAATACGATGAACAATATGAGGTGGCTATGTTGTATGTATCTGATCATGGTGAATCTCTTGGTGAACATGGATTTTACCTGCATGCCGCACCCTACATAATTGCTCCTAAAGAACAAACACATGTACCTGTGATTGCTTGGACCGGCAAAAATTTTGACTACAACTTAAGCGACATTAAACCTTATAAAGACAATGCAATTAGCCACGATGATTTATTTTGTACACTGCTTATAGCTTATGAGCTTAAGTCAAACATATGTACAGGAAAAAACGCCATATTCGCAAAAAACAAGATGTTGAAATCTTATGCGCTCTCAGAAGATACTTTGGATAAGAACGTCGATTAGATAAATATGGAACGCTGGATCATCTACGCATTCATCTCAATGTTATTTGCCGGCTTTACAGCTGTCATAGCAAAGCAAGGGTTAGTTGGCATATCTGCGGAATTAGGCATCACACTAAGAACTCTCTTTGTCTGTTTTTTTATCATCGTATTTGGTTTATTAACAATTGCACCAACCGAGTTAAAACTGCTTCAAAAGGCTAACTACATATGGCTTTGTTTATCTGCCATTACTACTGCTGGTTCGTGGATTTTCTATTATAAAGCTTTAAAAATGGGAGATGTTGCGACCGTTGCACTCATCGATAAAGGAAGCGTTGTTGTATCTGTATTACTGGCTTGGTGGCTATTTAGGGAAGTCATCACGCTTCGAATGGTCATTGGAGCAATACTGATCGTCACAGGTATTATTCTCATCTCAAAGAAATAATTATAAAAAGCAAAATAGCCCGTACTGTCGGAATTATTGCTGATATGACCTCTAGGGCAACATCAATTACCGTGAGTACTATGTTCTTGATTTCATTGTTATGGAGTTCATTTGAATACAAATTTGAAGGATGCAGTCATTAAAGTCCCAGAAGTCACTTTGATGTTTTGGGTAATAAAAATTATCGCTACCACACTAGGCGAAACTGGGGGCGATGCACTTTCCATGTCGATGGAGTTTGGCTATTTAACAAGCTCTGTTATTTTTTCTTTTATTTTTGCGACTGCTGTATTTGCGCAGATTAAAGCCAATTCTTTTAATCCAGCACTTTACTGGACAACTATCATTGCCACGACTACGTTAGGCACAACGATCGCAGATTATGCAACTCGCTCATTAAATATTGGATACTTGGGTGGATCGATATTATTATTTGCACTTCTCATTGCATCACTTTCAATTTGGTATAGATCTGTTGGGACAATTGCAGTTGAAAGTATTAACACATCAAAATCGGAAATTTTTTATTGGGTTACGATAATGTTGTCTCAAACACTTGGAACAGCACTCGGTGATTGGGTTGCAGATACGCCCGGTTTAGGCTATCTAAGTGCAGCGATAATTTTTAGTGGGCTATTATTAATCATTATTTCATTATATTTTTGGACGGGTCTTTCGAGAACATTGTTATTTTGGACTACATTTGTATCCACACGACCATTAGGCGCCGTTCTTGGTGATTACCTTGATAAACCTCTTGCGCAGGGTGGTCTTGCTTTAAGTAGATTCAGTGCGAGTGCTGTGTTGTTAGTTTTCATCATCGTATTTGTTTATTTCTTTTCTCAGCGGGCTGCACAAAAATCACATTGAATTTAATATAAGTGAAATTGAAATTCTTTGACTTCACTACATCAAGTCGACCAATCTGCCAAAAAATACTATAAATGCAATTATTTAAGCTCTCCTGGTGCATTCTGTTTATCTCTGCCTTGGTAATATTGGCCATGGGGAAGTTCACCAATATTGATTTGCGCATTGAGGACTACTATTACGACCCTGTATTAAAGCTCTTCCCCTGGAAAAATGCATGGTTCGCTAAAGACCTGATGCACGGCTATATGAAAAATGTCATTCTCGGCGGAGGTTACGCTTTGTACTTGTTCCTGTTGATTGATCATTTCAAACCTTGGAAAGGCCTCAGCGCCGGGCTCAGATATCGGTTAAAGTTTGTGGCATTGGCTTCTGTGTTGATTCCCGCCACGATCAGCTTGGTAAAAAGTCACTCCGTATTACATTGCCCTTGGGATATAGACCGGTATAACGGAGCCGCGCCGTTTCTAAGGCTGCTAGATCATGCTCCGGTTGGCATGGGGCACGGGGCGTGCTTCCCCGCCGGTCATGCGAGTGCCGGCTTATGGCTGGCCTCTTTATGTATATTCTGGTTACCACATAATGGCAAAAAAGCGGCTTACGTCTATGTGATGGGACTGGGCGTAGGATTGATCCTAGGCTGGGTGCAGCAGATGCGCGGCGCCCATTTCCTGTTCCACACGCTATGGTCGGCGTGGCTAGCAAGTTTTATTATCTTGGTAATGTTGCAGATTATATATTTTGATAAAAACTACAGGAATAACTTCACTATTTGCCAACATAATGACATTTAGGGATGGGAATGATCGGTGATATGAACGTATATTTGTGCGTCTGCTTTGTGCCGATCACAGTCGGTTAGCTTCTATAGTTGACCGTCAGCTTTGCGGATGTTGCAGCCTCCCGTCTCTATTAACAATGTGGCCTCATAGGCCTTTCTAGCCTTACTTACCAATCCTTTTTCAGCGTCTGCTTTTCAATCTTCCACACATAAATACCTTTGTCGCCAATTAGAAGGTATTCACTATGAAATTATTTGAAATATTGGATTTTGAATCTGAACAGCGCAACATCAATTTTATGAAGCAGAATGCACAAAGACTAGCAAATCGAGCTAAAGATGCTCAAGCCCGACTAAATATCAAAAAGGCACAGCAAAAGTTAGTCCAAGCTAAAAAACCAGCGATTACCTTCAAACCTTGATACTTGGCTGATTAATCCGATTAATGACATCACGTGCCTTAGATGCTACTTGGTGCTGCTCAAGGTGGGCATAGCGCATAGTGGTTTTGATGTCGCTATGGCCTAATATGTCACGCACCTCATATACGCTCATCCCGTTTTGGATTAATCTGGAAGCCAGCGTGTGACGTAATGTGTGCACTCTGCAATTAACCAAGCCAGCACGTTTCAATGCTTTACGGATTGATTGGGTGCAATATCCACGTGAGTCACCTGTTTTGTTATTAAACACATGTTCAGTAGATTGGTCTTTTGCCCGTCGTGATAGAACTGCAAATACGCGATCAGTCATATAAAGAGTGGTTTCATTTTCAACTTTAGAACGCCACAAATTAATTGAGCGGTCTTTCAGATTGATTTTTCTCCAAGGAATATTGGCAATTTCACTATATCTTGCCCCTGTATCCAAGAGCAATATTACTAAGTCGTAAGCATCCTGCATAGCACGTTTTAGATCGTCACTACGCATATTGAGTGGTGGCAAGCCTTGGCCTTCACGATGTGGATTCAACTCAATCAGTAAACGCTCCTCTTCAGCTTGGCTTAGGTAGCGTAATGAGCTTTTGGGCATCTTTACTTGTGGGAAGTCTAATTCATTTACCATGTAGCCTAATTTCTTTGCATACTTCCATGTGCCTCGTACCAGCAATAAGCCATATTTAATGATTTCAGCGCCAGCACCTTCAGCAATACGATCACGTTTAAACTTCTCCAGATCGTGGGAGGTAAACTCATCCAGATATTTGTGGAAAGGCATTAGTCGTTTCAATACGTTTTCATGTGCAGACAAATTCGCAAAACTTGCGATTCCTTTTTTCGAATCCTTATATTGTGAGAAAGCAGCCTGAAATTTGATGCGTTGTTTTTTACCAAGAAATTTCTCTGAATGCACTTTGGCTTTTAGATCAATCTCGAATTTCTCGGCAATTTTCTTATTCGTGGTCTTGGATGACTTAATGTAACTCTCACCGTTAAACTGAAATTGGACATACCAGAACTTGCTGTTTGGTCTTTTAACTACGCTCATGTCTAGATCTTCATTTTTTTATGTATTAATGAAGACCATCCGTGTTTTAGACAGATCGGACAACGGATATGTGAAGTGTTTGCTTTGGTTTGGGTGTCACATTTCAAGTTGCGAAGCAGGTATATCAAGCGAGGAAACACGTGAAGCGAAGCGAACTGGTGTTTCCTTGATTGATCGCTTATGGCGTGTTCGCCATAAGTGAGTTGATTCAGTTATATGAAGTCTTCGAGAAATTTAGACGTAAGTCCATGAAGAAGTGATATCGAATTTATATTAATGAATATGTATCGCAGCACAAGTGCTGCATACATGAATAGTGTACTTACTTCACTTCGGTTACACCTCGTGATTAAGCACACTATTCAGTTATTTCTTATTCAGTTATTTTTTATATTTCACTTGCTAACGGAAAGTTAAACGTTCCCGTATGTGGCATTGACCAGCCACGCACAACTCAAATCGGTTCATTGCGCTGTCATTACTGACGGTTTGATACATCTTAATGGATAAAAAAATAAGCATGATTCCCAAGCCGACACATCAATGAACTATCCATAACAGCATCATTGAAACTTTAACCGTAATCACACGGTAGGCTCGTTATTGCGGCTTCACGCAATCTGTTCCCGTCACCACCAGTCAGTAAGGGTATGGCTGGTTGAGTCGTCATGTTAGCTTTTATAAATGCTGGCCTCGACGCGAGGCGAAATATATCCGTACTTCTATTTATGATCGGTGTGATCTAGCTAGCATTAAAATACTTCTGAATTTAGAAATAATTTTTCACGTAGCTGATATGATCAAGGTTGTAATTTTCAACAAAATAAAAATACAAATATCATGCCTATCATTATCCCAACTGGCGGCAGCTTCAATTTAAAAGAGCTTGTCGATTATGTGAACCTATCTGGTCGCAATTACATTATTCAAGGACAGGTGAGCGTTACTTTGGAAAATCATCCAAAACCAAATTCGCTCGATTACTGGTTACGCAAGAATATCACCCCTCTCAAACAAGATACCAAGCGGGCTGACAATGATGTCATGCTCGAATTAGTTGCTACTGGATTTTTTGAAGAGAGAGATGATCTGATATGCCCCGACTCTGGGAAGCGTTGCAAAGGTCTAGTGTTGGTGCCCCAAGCTTTTAAAAACTAGATCTGTAGCTGCTTCATCGATTGGGAATAAATTATTCGGATGATAATGGCCCATACATTCTTCTTCAACAAACACTTGGCATCCGTCTTGAAGCAAAACAGTTAAAACTTCGCCAAATTTGCTCTTCACTTTTTGACCCGGCTGAAACTGTTTATATTCCATTTTTCATTTCCTTACGCTGGTTTTGCAAGCTTTTTTGCTTTGCGACGGCAGTTGTAAAAATACGTTACGGCACCTTTTTCCGTGAGTGTAGCACCTTCAATTAGGGCTGCGATAATGACTTCCTTGTCTTCATCCTTGATGGCTTCAAAGATCATCATAGCCGCCTCTACTTTAGACTTACCCTCTTTGATAAGGGCCTTGCCTTTGGTGATCGCTTCTTTGATCACAGATTTGTTTAAATCAATAGCTTTTGCTGCTGTCACTGTTTTTGAGTCTTTTGCGTTTTCAGATTTTACTGCTGGTACGTTCAATGTTTTATCCATGATATTTTTTCCATAGTTGTTGAGTCAGTTTTTTTAACTCTTGCTGTGAGCTTGTCTCAAATCCAGCCACATCTTCCAACAGGCCTAGCAAAATATCTGTGAATTCATCCAGAGCCATTTCAACACCGAATTCTTCTTTGATAATTTCAAGCAGCGTTTCTTTCTGTTCAGTTGTGAGTGATTGCATTTGATTCTTACCCTTAACAAGACAAGTCCAGCATCCAACCTAACCCGCCATCAGGCAACAGCAAATAACAAAATAAATCTGTAGCTACTCAGCCTTCATCCATTGGATTATTAAATCGCCATTTGGCTATTTAAGGATGATGAAAAATGCTTTTTGCACTTGGAAATATTGTTGCGACACCTGCCGCTATTGAAGCAATGCAAATTAACAATGTTGATATAGCATCACTGCTTATTAAACACGTCGGTGGTGATTGGGGTGATGTGTGTGCTGAAGATAGATTGGAAAATGAACGGTCTATCGCGAATGGATGGCGTATTTTATCCAGCTATCCATTGAATAATGCTGGCGACAAAGTGTGGGTGATTACAGAGGCTGACAGATCATCAACCTGCTTACTCTTGCCCGATGAGTATTAGGATTTCTTTGATTTACTCACGTTGTAAACAGGAAATTTACCGATTACAACGTTTTTCAAAATATCTTCGGCGTAATTGATATATTTTCTGACAGTTGTGTGCTGTGACCGCCTACGACTTTCAAGAATGCTTGCGTCAACGTTTTGTGCCTTCCAAATGAATTCAGCTGATTCACTTGTTTTATCAATTAACGGCTTAATTTTTGATGCTTCTTCTTCTATTTGCCACAGTGGCATGCGATCTTTTTCTGGTTTTTTCTGGTCTTCCAAATACACGTGATAAACAGCTAGAATTTTTTCCATCATTTGAACATCTGGCCTTGATACAAATGAATAATATTCACCAAACGCGTCAAACTCAGGCCTTCCAGCGTCACCTTGATGATATTTGGCTAGAATTTCATCAAAAGCAGCTCGTAAATCCTTTTTCGTTTGGTACATCCATACAGCTAAAACCAAGATTCCAGGATCACCTTCTGATGGCCGTGAATCAGAATAGGATTGAAATTGTTCTTCGGTGAGAACTTCATCGATTTTAGGCTGTGTTGGTTTTTCGAACAGATATTTGTGCTCCGGCCACCAAGCTTCGAAACTTCCCGACAAATCGCCGAAATCTTCAGCAACATCCTCAGACCATGTTTGCTGGTCACTCAACTTTAAGAATTCAAACCAAAGCTTATAAGCACTTATTTCGTACTCCGTAAACTCCCTGTACTCCCGCCCCCACTCATTCATCTTATAGCCAAATCATTTACCAAGATTTGAGCATTTTATCTGAACAATTTAATTGTCCGGATTTAATAAATTAAAAACCAAGATGTTTTTGTTGACATCAAAAAAAATCACTCTTCTAAACACCCCCCATTAGCAGGGTCAAGTCGGCTAAGCCTTATTCGAGAATAATCCATCTTGTGTTGAGTGACCTACGGGCCTCCCACTTCATACCTGCTCTTTAACAATTTAATAAATCAAATTTTTATGTAGTACCTAAACAGCATTCGCTGTTTAGTAATTTTTAATACGAATTGAGAAAATAATGAATACACAACCATCTTTTTTAAAAGATCTTTTAACCAACATGCTAGAAACATTAACACCAGAAGTTGAGAAGGAATTTTCTGATTACATATCATCAACAACGATGAGAGACAAAGCTATGAACCTTTTCGAAAATATTTACGAATTTTTAGAGCCTGTTGCTGATGTGGTAGGCATCCCTGACGAATCATATCAAGTGGCAAGTGATGAATTCCTCGAACAAATCAAGAGCAATTCAATATCACCGTTCTTTTATCACCTTGCTCTTTGTCATGATCTAAGAAATTACAATCAAGATGCTGAAATGTTAAAGAAAAATTTGGCTGCACCAATCGAATTTACCTTGGCAGATAACTCACAAAAAGGGGGAAAATAATGGTTAACCCAAATAGAATTATTCGATTTGATGATAAATATGAACCACTTATAGAATCAGAAAAGTCTGCAGAGATACGTGCTTATAAAAATGTCCTCATTAACAACTTATCCATAAAATTGGCAGGTGAGTTTGCATCATTAGCTGAGGTAGCCAATGGTTTTGCAAGTGACCTCAACAGACACATTACCTATTTAGATGGTGAGAGAATACATTCACCTTATCCAAATTATTCTGGTGGTGTTGCCAAGTTTCTAATGTTTACTGAAAGAGCAGTTGCTGATTACCATGCTTTGACAACCTTGTTCTTAGAGATTAACTATTGGGATGGTGGTTGTATACAACCAATTAAAAACTTAGATAGGAAAAATCATGAATAAAAAAGACATTGATGAAACTATAGATAATCATGAAGTTGATAAACCAACTAAAAATGAAATTGATAACAGAGCTTTCGTGCAGGTTAAATGTGCTGATGACCTGATTGAGTTATTAAATGAATTTAAAGAACAAATGCAATCAAGTAACTTCAGTCGAAACAATAGAATGAGTTTATTTAACAATTTAGTTGATGAGTTTGCTCGAGAGTTTTGGGTATTACATATTCGTTCCAAAGAGATTTATCCTGAATATTTCATTGAACCAGAAAGGGATCATCTGAAAAGATATAATTGAATATAGTTTAAAATAAGGAACGGTGGATTTATTAACCGTTCCTGTTTATTTTGATGGGTCAGTTGTCGTTGTGTTAACAACAAACGTCAATTTTTGCTTTTACAGACTGTAAAATCCCCTAGAAGCTATTAATAATAATTAATGATGCCAATGTATGGGTTCAGATTATTAATAGTTTCTAGGCGCAGTATTTAATTTAATAAATTTCACTTCTAAAAACTGTTGTCAGTTTCAGGCCTAACTTAGATAGTTGTATTTTGATTTTTATAAGGAATAACAACATGTCTGACACACTGATTAAAGCTCCAAATGGCTCCATACTTGCCCGAATTAGAGTTGAGAGTAACGGCTCCCAACGCCTGTACAAAGTTAATGGTGAATTCATCGGATTATTCAATCCAAACTCAAATACCACGCACTACCCAAATGGCTCGGTCTTCTGCCAAGGCAATGCCTTAGCTGCCTTAATATGCTTTTAATTCTCTTGGGCACCCGGTTGCGATATATGACACATATTTAGCAACCCCCGGTCCCCTACTTCAATACAAATGGCTTAAAAACATACATTTATAACGCATGAATAGTGGATGTACGTGTCAGAGAGCCTCTGTCCCCCTGTTTGCTTAAAACTTCCCCTATATCCACTTTCGTTATTACTCCAGCAACTTAGCGCTCTTTTCCTCCCACACCCCACAGCGTTACCCACAGAAATTGTGGAAACAGTTTTTATGTGGACAGGCATACTTCCGATAGCTGATAGATTCTCCATTATGCCCACCATCTTACATATTGCAGAACAGGTCAACACCAAGAGAATTTTTTGTTAAACCAGTTGCCTAGTTGTCGGCATGGTCGGATAGTGATTATGCTGGGAATGGAATTTGCATTTGGAATGTTCGGATAAATGCAAAACATTATTTAGATGTGTCTTATCAACTTAACCCGATAAATTCAAGGGCCACCTGATTTCAGGTAGGCCCTTTTTTGCGTTTAAATAATTAACTGATAGATATTAGATATTATTTAAAACGTTAAAAAATAAAATATTTAAAATTAATGTTTTAATAGATAACTGATACTCATTAAATGGTTCACCCCGGTGCGGGTATACACTTGCCAATCCGCTGCCTGAATCGCGTTATCATCGCCAATCACCAGGGCGCGAATCACCCCTGCATAAGGTTTGCCAGCCAGCGCCCGGTTGATACGCTCACCAATCTTTTCGCGAGCCGCCTCTATCATATAACCTGGCCGCCAGACAAAATCCTGCAATTTCTTGTAGCCGCTTTTGGCTTTGATACTGCCGGTGGCGCGGATATTCTCGGCCAGCGCCCATGCCTCAAAGTCGAATCCGTGGGGGTTATACGTGCCGTGTGGTCTTTTCAGGCGCACCGTGAACTGCCAGCGCTCACCCGCATGGAATCTGGCTTCCGGCGCAGCCTCTGCATCCCCCTCCTCATACCAGCTCAGCGAGATATGCCTTGGCACATGCACATTTGGCGTCAGTATCTTTTCCACATCAAAGCGAAAGCGCTCGCCGCGCTCGTTAAGCTCCGGCATGCTGGCCACCACGCCTTGCAGCACGATGCTTTTCTGTTGCCAGCTTGGTGGCAGCTCATCGCTTAGCCGCCACTGCGCCCATAACGCCGCGCAAGCAAAGCCCAGCAAGATGGCCAGAAAGAATACGGCAGACTGTTTTAACACAACATGATGCAATCGCTTGAAGACCATTAAAACGGCAAGGCTGCAAGCCAATATCCATGCGCCTTCCAGGCCAGTCAAACCAGGCAATGCGGCCTGCTGCTGCAGGCAAAATGCGCCTAACACAAAGCCCAGCGCAAATACAATCATCGCAAAATTCTCATTACTGCAGTTATCCGCTATTATGTTTGCCAGTAAGACAAAGCAAAAGCGAATCATAAATTGAATCTGACTTTAGAACAAAACCAAGGTGTGCCGAAAATCGTGTCTGACCCTATTTATTTTGCTATTTATTTTTGACCCTATTTATTTTGTTTATTTTGTACCATCTCTTCTGGACACTTCCCAAAAAAACACTTCCGGCGGATAACACTGCGCTCATCCGCCCTACAACCTCCGAACCCATCCGAATTACATTTTAATTTCCCTCACGCGCGCGTTCATTATTAGCACACCTGCCCTGCAGACCAAGCAGGATGCGGCTTTCAGGGCAACGATTGTGGTAATGAATCAGGAAAGCTTTAAATCGGGGTAAGTTTGCCGTCTTCCAGGCGATACTGGCGCTGCATCTTGGCGGCCAGACTCAAATCATGCGTCACCACCACCAAAGCGGTGCCAAGCTCGGCATTCATCTGCAGCAGTAAATCAAACACGTGGTTTGCCGTGACACGGTCCAGGTTGCCGGTCGGTTCATCCGCCAGCAGGCAAGCAGGTTTGGTGACTAAAGCACGCGCCAGCGCGGCACGCTGACGCTCACCACCGGAAAGCTCGCCGGGCATGTGTTCCACCCGTTGCGCCAGCCCGACTTTGGCCAGCACTTGCTGGGCAATATCCTCCGCTTCGGCACGATTGACGCGGCGAATCAGCAGCGGCATGGCGACATTTTCCAGCGCGGTGAATTCCGGCAGCAAATGATGAAACTGGTACACAAAACCCAGATGCTGGTTGCGCAGCGCGCCTTTTTGCGCTTCGCCCATTTGGCTTAATGGCTGGCCCATGATGCTGACAGTACCTGCAGAAGGCGCATCCAGCCCGCCCAGCAAATGCAGCAGCGTGCTTTTGCCGGAGCCGGAAGCACCGACAATGGCCACTTGCTGGCCCGCCTCGACAGCGAAATCGATGCCGTTGAGTACCGTGACATCCAGCCCGGTGTAGGTTTTGGAGAGATTCTGACAGGAGATAATGTTACTCATACCTGAGAGCCTCCGCCGGATTGATCTTGCTAGCCTTATAGCTCGGGTAAAGTGTCGCCAGCACACTCATCACAAAGGCAACGCTCACGATGGTGACCACATCTGACCAGAGCAATTGCGATGGGATATCACTGATGAAATAGACATCTTTCGCCAGAAACTGCACGCCAAACGTACGCTCTATCCAGGGCACGATATAGGGTATGTTAATGGCCGTGAGCACGCCCAGTGCAAGCCCAACCAATATACCCATCACGCCAATCAATGCGCCTTGCACTACGAATATCTTCATGATGCTTTTTGGCGATGCGCCAAAGGTGCGCATGATGGCGATATCGGCACGTTTGTCCGTTACCGCCATGACCAACGAGGACAAGATGCTGAACGCAGCCACCAGCACGATGATGGAGGTGATGATGAACATCACGGTTTTTTCCATTTGCAACGCCTTGAAGAAATTGGCGTGCTGCTGCGTCCAATCGCTGATATAGAATGCGCCGGACTGATTGTATTTTCTGTTTAAATCTTCCGATACGGCGGGTGCATCGAACAAATCCGGCAACTTCAGGCGCAGGCCGGAAACGTCATTTCCCATGCGGTACAGCTTTGCAGCATCGTCCAAATGTATCAACACCATGCCGGCATCGTATTCCCACATCCCCACATGAAACAGCCCCACCACTTTAAACTGCTTGAGCCGCGGCACCACGCCGGCGGGGGTGAACTGGCCTTGCGGCGCCATCAGCACCACTTTCTGCCCTACTTCCACCCCCAAGGCATAAGCCAGATCATCGCCCAGCACCACATTGAACTGATTAGGCTGCAGGTCATCCAGCTTGCCGACTTTCATATGATCGGCCAAGCTCGCCACTTTGGTTTCTTCGGCGGGCAACACGCCGCGCACCAGCGCGCCCTGCACTGCCTGATCATAGCTTAGCATGCCCTGTGCGCTGATATATGGCGCGCTGGCCAGCACTTTAGGCTCGGATTTCAATTTTTCGGCCAGCTTATCCCAATCGCCTAATCGATTGTTCACACCGGTGATTTCCAGATGGGAAGCAACACTGATAGTGCGATTCTGCAGCTCGCGGTGAAAGCCGTTCATCACAGACAAGATGACGATCAGCGCCCAGACGCCAATCGCCATGCAGATCATGCTGCTGACGGAAATGAATGAGATGAAGTGGTTTTTACGTTTGGCGCGGGTGTAACGCAGGCCTACCAGCAACTCGAAAGGCAGATTTTTGCTCAAAGACAACATACGCGGAATCTTAACAGCTTAAGACTTCGCGTCAAAACAAAATCATACGCGCCTTATTGTGCCGATACCTCTACCTGCACCCAATCGTGATGTTTCAATAGCGGACGACCAGCCACCATGATTTTTTCTTCATCATCTATCTTGATGCGGTATTGACTGCCGCGCTGATAACGCTTGCGCGGCAAAATCAACGAGGTCTTCTGGCGCGTGTCTTCGGTTCCACCAAGATACAGGCTGGGGAAAGTCACCGCTTGCCGGTAACTCGCTTCTACACTATTGACGAAGTATCCGCTCAAACCCTCTATCGCTTCTGTTTTTTGGAGGCCAGAAACCATCACTGACAAGCTATGATTGGCAATGATCTCCATCCCGGCGCGATAAGTACCGTTGGGTTGTTTTCTGACGCTTTTGATCTCGGCAATATACAACTCGTCCTTGTTGTCATCCCTGGTGTAACCAATCAACCTGCCAGACACGACCCAATCGCTCACATTTCTACCCAAATCTACGGCAAATCCGCTAGCGCTCTCGTCTACAATCCACCAATTCTCGTTGCCCAGCAGGCTTGCTGATGGGTTTTGCAAATAACGGTTACGACGTTGCTGCGCTACCTTTTGTTCAAACGCAAAGCTGTCTCTTTCATTGTCATTCGGTTGCGCACTTCGTTTCTGCATCTTGCTCAAGCGAAGGCAAATATCATCCAGACCGTAACTGACATTAATCAATGTGCCGGTTTTGATTCTTCGCTCTTTTCTGCGTTGGCGCTCATACCCCGCAACGCACCACTCCACGCGCAGTTTTTTGAACAGTTTTACCAGGACCGGCACAGGGGCGACTCCATCCAGACCAAACGTATCCAATGGCTTTTGTGTATCAACCGCACACAGGTAAGCCTCAATCAGATCGGTCAGGCGTGTGGTTCGCCAAAAACGATAATCGGCGAACTTTTCAACGGTGCGGATACGCTGTGTGCCTCTATCTTCACCCAGGTTGATGCAGAAATGATGTCTGTCCTGTTTATACTTGGTCACAAAAATCGGACTGCCCGCCCAAGTACGTAATATGCGTTCGGTCAACTGGATTTGTACACGGCTGAAATTGCCGGATTGCAGCGTATCCATCATCAACCCTTGCTTCAGAATGGCCGCAATGCAGGTTTCTTTCTTGTCATGGTCATACAAGAACATGTTGGTATTCATGATTGCCAAATTTTCGGCATACTTGATGATATTATGAACACACAGCCAAGCCCCCGGAGGCGCAGGCTGGTCATCAAAATAACGCCATTTCATCATCTGGAAAGTGGCGTTCAAATGTCGCGCCAAAATCAGATTGATTTTTTCCAGGTCTATCGTCACTTTGTTCTGATATTGATAGATATCCAGGAACTTGGTATAGGCGATATACAGCTGACGATAGTAGTCATAGATGATTGCTTGCACCTTGCCTTGTATGCTTCTGCTGATATTCAATGAAATCATATAGTTACGTGTTGATTTCTTGGTGTAACCCACCATTTTCTTATCTAAGGAAAGCACGACCTCGATGATCTTTTTGGCTTGCGAGGCATGTGTCCATTGTATCGCCTGCAAGTGTGCCGTTACATCCTTCAACACCGCTATCTCATCCATGCCCGAAAGCGTATCCGCCCAACCGGCTGGAGCTTCGGTTGGCTGTACCGTAAATACGGACTGGATTTTTTCCATTACGCTGTTCAACATATGATCTTCACTTTCTTCAATGCATCTCTTGCCTCCTGTTCTGCAATATCCATACCAGGTCAATATCAGGAAAAAATATTGGTGTTAACGAAGCTAGCAGAATTTTTTAAAGCAACTTAGTGCCGTGCTGTTAAAATCACGCTATGTTTACCGGAATCATTCAGGCTGTAGGCCACATTGAAACGCTCACCCCAACAGGTGACGACGCCATATTGCGCATTCAAGCACAACCATTGAATTTAGCGGACGCTGCTATCGGCGACAGCATCGCCGTCAATGGCATCTGCCTGACTGCAACGCAAGTCACACCCACACATTTCACCGTACATGTATCGCAAGCCACCTTGGCCGTTACCAGCGGATTCACGCAAGGACAGACTGTTAATCTGGAAAAAGCGCTGCGCCTGTCTGACCGCCTGGGCGGACATTTGGTCAGCGGTCATGTGGACGGCATCGGTACAGTAACTGCGTTTGATCCCGTAGGCGAATGCTGGCAGTTGATGATTCGCGCGCCACATGCCTTGGCCAAATACATCGCGATAAAAGGATCGATTTGTGTGGACGGCGTGAGTTTGACAGTCAACACGGTAGAACGCGACATTTTCAGCATCAACCTGATTCCGCACACTTTGGAAAACACGACTCTTTCCGGCCTGAAAGTTGGAGACAAAGTCAATCTTGAAGTAGACCAGATTGCCCGTTATGTGGAGCGCATGACCGAATGGGCCAAGGAGCCTGCCTGATGGCCGCAATACTGATAAGCCCGATTACCGAGATTATTGCCGACATTCAAGCCGGAAAAATGGTGGTGCTGGTGGATGATGAAGATCGTGAGAACGAAGGTGACCTGGTATTAGCTGCGGAATTTGCCAACGCCAATCACATCAACTTCATGGCCAAACATGGTCGCGGCCTGATTTGCCTGACGCTTACCGAAGCGCGCTGCAAACAACTTAAACTGCCGCCGATGGTGCAACAGAACGGCACCCGCCTGGGCACCAACTTTACCGTATCCATCGAAGCCGCAACCGGTGTGACGACCGGTATCTCCGCAGCTGACAGGGCTACGACCATCCAAGCGGCTGTCGCAAAAAACGCAGATGCCAAAAGCATCATTAGTCCAGGGCATGTGTTCCCCTTGGCCGCGCAAGACGGTGGTGTATTGGTGCGCGCTGGGCATACCGAGGCAGGGTGCGATCTCGCCAAGCTGGCTGGGCTGGAACCTGCCGCAGTGATATGCGAGATACTGAAAGACGATGGGGAAATGGCGCGCCTGCCGGATTTGCTGGCGTTTGCTAAGCAGCACGACCTAAAAATCGGCACGATTGCGGATCTAATCCGCTACCGCAACGAGACTGAAAAACTGGTGAAACGCGCCGCTGAACGCACTATCCAGACACCCTACGGCGAAATGCAATTAATTGCCTATCAAGACAAAATCGCCAAGGACACGCATTTAGCACTCGTTAAAGGCTCGCCGCAGCGTGATCAAGAAACGCTGGTGCGCGTACACGAGCCGCTTTCGATTCTTGATTTACTGGATAACGGCAGCCGCAGCCATAGCTGGAACATGATCGCTGCCCTGGAAGCCATATCCAATGCGCCTTCTGGCGTGATGGTTTTATTACATACCACAGAATCCGGAGCTGATTTAATCCATCGCGTGCAACATGCCGGTGAAACCACCCACTATCCGCAAGAGCTTCGTAATTACGGTATCGGCTCGCAAATATTGATTGATTTAGGCGTGGGCAAGATGCGCCTGATGGCGACACCGCGCAAAATGCCCAGTGTAGAAGGCTTCGGGTTAGAAGTTACTGGTTATCTAGTGCCAGATCAGCCATAAGTTGATGATATATAACCATTTATGTTAATATAATATCAATTGGAAAACGTTAATCTCACAGGTCAGTTTCTTATCGCCATGCCTGGCATGACCGACCCGCATTTTTCCAAAACCGTCTCATACATCTGCGTGCATAATCAGGATGGCGCCCTGGGTATCGTGTTGAACCGCCCGATAGACATGGATTTGGCCAAACTATTCGGTGAGATCTCACTGGAGATTCATTTGCCGGAACTGGCCACACATCCCATCATGTCTGGCGGCCCAGTGCAGCGTGAGCGCGGCTTTGTACTTCACTCTCCGCATGGTGATTATAACTCTTCCATCAAAATCAACACCGGCGTTAGCCTGACCACCTCAAAGGACGTATTGGAAGCGATTGCTGTACGGAACCCGCCCGAAAAACTGCTGGTGGCGCTTGGCTATGCAGGCTGGACGTCAGGCCAGATTGAAAACGAAATCAGCCAGAACGCTTGGCTCAACTGGACCAGCCCGGATATCGCAACGGCACAACAATTGATTTTTGATGTACCTCACACAGAAAAATTTGATTGGGTGATGGCCAGAATGGGGCTCAATTTTGCCAATTTATCCGAAATCGCGGGGCACGCATGACGGCGGCTCAACATATGTCACAAAGCCATTTGCCGATAGATGCTCGTGCTTACCCGGATATCACTGGCACCGTGTTGGCGTTTGACTTTGGCGAACAACGGATTGGCGTGGCCATGGGCGAAACGGCACTGAGACTGGCGCACCCGCTACAAACCATTGAAGCGGAAAAGAATGATGAAAAGTTTGCCCTCATTGAAAAACTGCTTGTCGAATGGCGCCCTAGCTTGTTAGTGGTCGGCCTGCCCACTTACCTGGATGGCACATCACACGAACTGACCCACTTGGCCAAGAAGTTTGCTCAACGCCTAGAGGGCAGATTTCGACTGCCCGTAGTGATGGTGGATGAGCGCCTAACTTCGGCTGAGGCCGCCCAGCGTCTTAGCGAAAGTGGCATTCGAGGCCGTGCACAAAAAGATTTTCTGGACGCCTGCGCGGCACAGACCATATTACAATCCTACTTCGACCAACAAAGTACCGTATCCGATGCAACTACCTGACCCAGAACAACTGCTGGCTGACATCACAGCTAAAATCACTCCGCGCATCACTGCCAATACAGCGCTAGTAGGCATTCACAGCGGCGGCGTATGGTTGATGCAAAGAATACTGCAGACACTTAAAAGCAAACCAGAAACCGGCACGCTGGATGCCGCGATGTACCGGGACGACTTCGCGCAGCGTGGCCTGAAGAGCCAGCCCAGGCCCACAGACATCGGTTTCGAGGTGGAAGGTAAGCACATCATCCTGATAGACGATATTCTCTACACCGGTCGTACAACGCGTGCAGCGATGAATGAACTGTTTGATTATGGTCGACCGGCAAAAATAGAACTGGCTGTGCTGATTAACCGCGGAGGCGCCGAGCTGCCGATTCACCCAGACATTACCGGCGCACATATTCCGCTTGATGCCTCGCAAGCACTCGAGCTCAGCCAGAACGTCACAGGGAAATTGCAGCTGAAATTGCTGGCTTCATAAGAACATACAGGGGAAAATTCAACGCATGTACAACCCACAACTAGATCAGCACAAAAAACTCAAGCACCTGCTGACCATTGAAGGGCTGCCCAAAACCATTCTGTTGCAGATTCTGGATACAGCCGAGACTTTTATCGGCGTAAACGAACGTGAAGTGAAAAAAGTACCCTTGCTGCGTGGCAGAACCGTATGCAACCTGTTTTTTGAGAACAGCACCCGAACCCGCACCACGTTTGAAATTGCAGCGAAACGCCTTTCTGCCGATGTATTGAACCTGAATGTCAGCACCTCGTCGCAATCCAAAGGCGAAACTATTCTGGACACAGTCAACAACCTGATTGCGATGCATGCCGACATTTTTGTCGTGCGCCACAACCAGAGCGGTGCAGCGCATTTCATCGCACAACATGTGCCAGATCATGTCAGTGTCATCAACGCTGGCGACGGTCGCCATGCCCATCCCACACAAGGCTTGCTGGATGTGTTTACCATCCGTCGCTACAAGCCAGATATGCATAATCTGCGTGTCGCCATCGTGGGCGATGTACTGCATTCGCGTGTCGCCCGCAGTGAGATTCATGCGCTAACTACGCTAGGTGTGCCGGAGGTGCGCGTGATTGCGCCAAAAACCTTGTTGCCAGCAGATGCCCAGAAAATGGGGGTGCAGGTATACCACGATATGCATGCCGGCCTGAAAGACGTGGATGTCGTGATGATGCTGCGTTTACAGAACGAACGTATGAGTGGCGCACTGTTGCCCAGCGCGCAGGAATATTTTAAAACTTACGGCCTCACGCAGGAAAAACTTGCGCTGGCAAAACCGGATGCGATTGTAATGCACCCTGGGCCGATGAATCGCGGTGTAGAAATCGATTCACGCGTGGCCGACGGCGCACAGTCTGTTATCTTGCCGCAGGTTACGTACGGTATCGCAATCCGCATGGCAGTAATGACGCTTTTAGCAGGTGGAAACGCATGAAAATCCATATCAAGAACGGTCGCCTGATAGACCCAAAAAGCAAGCTGGATGCAAAACAGGACGTATATATCGCTGCCGGGCAGATTGTCGGCATAGGCCAAGCCCCCGCAGGCTTTAATGCCATCCAGACCATTGATGCGAAAGGAATGATCGTCGCGCCCGGTCTGGTAGATTTATCTGCCAGGTTGCGCGAGCCAGGCGACGAATACAAGGCCACGCTCAAAAGCGAATTGCAGGCCGCCGCCGCTGGCGGAGTGACCAGTTTGGCCTGCCCTCCAGACACTGATCCCGTGCTGGATGAGCCCGGACTGATCGAGATGCTGAAACACCGTGCCTGGCAATATAACATGGCACGTATTTATCCGTTGGGCGCACTTACCCGTAATCTGGAAGGCAAAACCCTGAGCGAAATGTACCAGCTGACCGAAGCTGGTTGCGTGGGGTTTACCCAAGCCGACAACCCGATCGTAGATACGCAAGTGCTGTGGCGCGCGTTTGAATACGCCGCAACTTTCAATTACACGCTTTTCTTGCGCGCTGAGGAGCCATTTTTGGCCAGAGGTGGCGCTGCGCATGATGGCGAAATTGCCAGCCGGTTTGGTTTGAAAGGCATTCCATCCGCGGCTGAAAGTCTGGCAATTGCCAGCATTCTACGCATTGCGAACGAAACCAGAACCAAGGTACACCTGTGCCGTATATCCACAGCCGAAGCTATCAATCAAATACGCCAAGCCAAAGCCCAGGGCGTGCAAGTCACGGCTGACGTCAGCGCTCACCATTTGCATCTGACAGAACATGACATCGGTTTTTTCAATACTCACACTCACCTAAAGCCGCCTCTGCGTTCCATCCGTGACAAAGAAGCACTATGCAAAGGTTTACAAGATGGCATAATAGATGCGGTTTGCTCTGACCATACTCCAGTGGATGACGACGCCAAACTTTTGCCATTTGCCGAAAGCGAAGCCGGCGCGAGCGGCCTGGAGCTATTGCTGCCGCTCACTTTGAAATGGGCCGCTCAGCATAAAACTCCATTGGTAGATGCACTTGCACATATTACGTATATCCCCGCACAAATCCTGGGTATCACCAGCGGTCACCTGAGTTTGAATACTGCAGCGGATATCGTGATTTTTGATCCGGAACAATCTTGGCGCGTCGCCCCAGAACAACTGAAAAGCCAAGGCAAGAACACACCTTTCGCTGGGTTGGAAATGCTTGGGAAAGTCCATTACACGTTATTGAACGGACATATCACGTACCAGCAACAGCACTGAGCATCCTCAGAAGCGAAATATTCAGTGTTCTCGATACGCGAACGGGGGACTTGACGTTTGACTAAAAGGCGCAGATAGTACGCCCTGAGCGATACCTACCTTATCATTATTTTATCGGGAGTAGAAAATGAGCAGCTTTGGATGTTGTTTGTGGTGGTTTCTTGCTGGCGCTTTGCTGGGTTGGCTTTTGCATCATCTGTTATCCAGATGCTGCTGCAAATCGGGGACTTGCCCATCCGCAACTGAAACCGCGCCCCCAGCCAGCGCCAAAATCGCTGACATCCCCGCTACCACTGTAGCACCGACTCCCGCACCCGCTCCTGCTGCAGCACCAAAACCAGCGGCAAAACCAAAAGCGCCAGCCAAACCGAAAGCGACGTCCGAAGCCATGGTCATTGATCTTGCCGCTGCCAAAGCGGCTGGCTTCGCACTCAAAAATGCCAACGATCTCACCATCATTGAAGGCATTGGGCCAAAAATCAATGCGCTTTTCAATGACAACGGCTTAACAACATTTGCACAGGTCGCCAAGGCCACCGTGCCGCAAATGCGCGCAATTCTGGATAAAGGCGGTGCACGTTTCCGCATGGCCAACCCCGGCACGTGGGCACAACAGGCTGCATTGGCAGCAGACAACAAATGGGCAGAATTGAAAAAACTGCAGGATAAATTATCTGCCGGCATTGACAAATAGAAGGTGGCCATCATGCGAAACAATCAATCAAGCATCAATCGCTGGACATGGATTGTCGCCCTGCTATTAGCATTGCTGCTGTTATGGATGCTAATGACCAACCACGGCCCATCCAACGCTTGCTGTGGTGCAGCTGTCGAATCAGCCGCACCCATGGAGCAGGCTGCGCCTGCTGCCCCTGTAGATACAGCGGTACCATCGCAACCATTTAGCTTTAGTGCTACGCGCGAACATGTCAAAACCAATGGTGACACCGGCAATATTAGCTGGTTGTCCAACGCAGACAATCTGCGTTCGATTTTAAGTGCGGGCGAAGACCTGCGTATTGAGGGCAATGACAAAGCTGCCGTATTGACGGGCGTTGCAAACTCAGACAGTGAAAAGCAGAAAAAAGGAGAAGAAGTACAATCCTTTTTTGGTTCTGGAGTCACTGTTGATAATCAACTCGCCGTTAAAGCACCTGCCCCAGCAGCAACACCCACACCGCCCGCAGCTGCCAAACTCTATTTTGATACAGGTAAAACCACGTTGCCGGCTGATGCCGACAGCACTCTTGCCCCCATTATCGAATGGCTAAAAGCCAATGCTGATAGCAAGGCTGTCCTGTCAGGTTATCACGACCCTCGTGGCAATCGTGCAAGTAACGAGGAATTGGCAAAAAATCGTGCTAAAGCCGTACGTGAAGCACTTAAGGCTGCTGGCATTGACGAAGCCCGAATAGAGATGCGCAAACCGGAAGTGGTTGAGGGTGGCAGCGATCTAGCTGAAGCAAGGCGGGTGGAAGTTTCTGTAGAATAGCTGATGCACTGACAAAAAAGCCGATGTTGAACATCGGCTTTTTATTTAGGTCCTCACTACACGATTCCCAGATGATCCAGTCCTGCGGATAAATCCTTCTCGTGTGCACCTTTGCCTTCCAATTTGATACGCAAGCGCAAATCGTTCACCGAATCGGCATTGCGCAACGCGTCTTCATATGTAATCACACCACTTTCATGCAAATCAAATAAAGACTGGTCGAAAGTCTGCATACCCAATTCGCGCGAACGACTGATGATTTCCTTAATAGCATGCACTTCTCCTTTGAATATCAAGTCTGAAATCAAAGGAGAATTGATCATGACCTCCACTGCCGCAGCACGACCAATCCCATCTGACTTTGGAATCAAACGCTGTGAAACAAATGCGCGTATGTTCAGAGACAAATCCATCAGCAATTGATGACGGCGTTCTTCGGGAAAAAAGTTGATGATACGGTCCAGCGCCTGATTGGTACTGTTGGCGTGCAAAGTCGCCATACATAAATGCCCGGTTTCGGCAAATGCAATCGCATAGTCCATGGTTTCACGGTCGCGAATCTCGCCAATCAAGATTACATCTGGCGCCTGACGAAGCGTGTTTTTAAGTGCGATATGCCAATTATCCGTGTCCACGCCTATCTCACGCTGTGTGATCACACAATTTTTGTGCTCGTGAATAAACTCGACCGGGTCTTCAATCGTAATGATATGCCCATAACTGTTTTCATTGCGGTAGCCGATCATGGCAGCCAATGAGGTGGATTTACCAGACCCCGTGCCGCCCACAAAAATCACCAGGCCGCGCTTGGTCATCGTAATATCCTTCAGTACTTCTGGCAGGCCCAATTCTTCAAATTTGGGAATCTTGGTGGTAATCGTCCGGAACACCAACCCTACCGACCCGCGTTGCACAAAAGCATTGACACGAAAACGGGCGACACTGGGAATGCCAATAGCGAAATTACACTCGTTCGTCGCATCAAATTCTGTTGCCTGTTTGTCGTTCATGATAGAACGCGCAATTTCTCGTGCCTGCTGTGCAGACAGCACCTGATTGCTAATGGGTGTCATTTTGCCGTCAATCTTCATGGCCGGTGGAAATCCAGCCGTGATGAACATGTCCGAGGCTTTTTTGCTGAGCATGAGTCTCAGCAAGTCAAATACATACTTTTCTGCCTGACCTTTTTCCATATCTCAACCTTTAGCCTATGATGGATTCTTTGTTGGCTGCTTTGCCACGCGCTTCGGCAGCCGAAATCACATTGCGCCGTACCAGATCTTGCAGGTTTTGATCCAGCGTCTGCATGCCGATGTTCTGGCCAGTCTGGATGGCCGAGTACATTTGCGCCACTTTATTCTCGCGAATCAGGTTACGAATCGCAGGCGTACCAATCATGATCTCATGCGCAGCCACACGGCCTTGCTCATCCTTGGTCTTGCACAAGGTTTGTGAAATCACCGCACGCAATGATTCAGATAACATTGATCGCACCATTTCTTTTTCGGCTGCAGGAAACACATCCACAATCCGGTCAACCGTTTTTGCAGCTGAGCTGGTGTGCAAAGTACCGAATACCAGGTGGCCAGTTTCCGCTGCAGATAGCGCCAAACGTATGGTTTCCAAATCACGCATCTCACCTACCAGAATCACGTCAGGGTCTTCACGCAAAGCTGCTCGCAACGCATTCTGGAAAGATAGTGTATGCGGCCCGACTTCGCGCTGGTTGATTAGACACTTTTTGGATTGATGTACAAATTCAATCGGGTCTTCCACCGTGAGAATATGTCCCATCTCGTTTTCATTGATGTAATCGATCATCGCTGCCAACGTTGTAGACTTGCCGGAACCAGTAGGCCCGGTCACCAGCACGATGCCACGCGGCGTATTAGCGATTTCCTTGAAAATTGCCGGGCAGTTCAACTGTTCCAGTGTCAAAATCTTCGAAGGGATTGTCCGGAATACTGCGCCGGCACCCCGGTTGTGATTGAACGCATTGACCCGAAACCGTGCCAGATTCGGAATCTCGAACGAAAAGTCACACTCTAGTGTTTCCTCATAGACTTTGCGCTGGCCATCGTTCATGATGTCATACACCATATCATGCACTTGTGTATGGTCCAGCACCGGCACATTAATCTTACGCACATCTCCATGTACGCGAATCATGGGTGGCAATCCGGCCGACAAATGCAAATCCGACGCTTTGTTCTTGACCGAAAACGCCAGTAAATCCGAAATATCCACAATGTGCTCCCGCTCTATTTTATAATTGAGATTCGCTCTTAAGATTTTACACAAAGTTTATTCTTTAAGATGTTTGAATTATGACCATAATTGCCAATTCCTTGCAAGCAATTCTCGCAAATATCCGACAGGCGCAACACGATGCCGGACGTCAGGACACTGTCCATTTGCTCGCAGTGAGCAAGGCACAACCCGCCAAAAAGTTGCGCGAAGCGTTTCAAGCCGGACAAACTGCCTTTGGGGAGAACTATGTGCAAGAAGCCATCGCCAAACAAGCGCAGTTAACCGACTGCGCGATAGAATGGCATTTTATCGGGCCGATTCAAAGCAACAAAACCGCCCTGATAGCACAACATTTTGACTGGGTGCATTCAGTAGACAGGCTCAAACTGGTCAAGCGTTTGGCAGAAGCACGGCCATATGGTAAGCCACCTTTGAATGTGTGTGTTCAATACAACAGTAGCACCGAAGCCACCAAAAGTGGTGCAGATATGCGACAACTCACTGACCTTGCCACGGCAGTGGTAGCCGAGCCCCGTCTGAAATTGCGCGGATTGATGGCGATTCCTGCCCCAGCAAAAGACTTTGCAACACAACGCGCGCAATTTAGAATAGTGTATGAGGCTTTTTTGGCCCTGCAGGCACAAGGTTTCGCATTGGATACGCTGTCTATCGGCATGTCAGATGATTATGTCGCCGCCATTTACGAAGGCGCGACTTTAGTGCGTATCGGATCAGCGCTGTTTGGCACGCGCCCAGCAAAAACATAGGACAAACAAACAGTATGAAATTAGCATTCATAGGCGGCGGAAATATGGCGCAGGCGCTCATCGCTGGCTTGCAGCAAAAGAATTTTGCTATGCATGACATCATGGTCATTGAGCCAAATGAGGATAAGCGGAAAGTATTGAACGACAAATATGGTGTACATACCTCTGACGTGCTTGCAGATACAGCCTCCAGCGACGCTATCGTTCTTGCCGTCAAGCCGCAACAAATCGCTGAGGTATGCCGAAACCTGACCACCTACCTTCAAAACCAACTTGTCATTTCCATCGCTGCAGGCATTAGAATCAAGGATCTGAGCCGATGGCTTGGAGAATATTCCACGCTTATTCGTGCTATGCCTAACACCCCTGCTCAAATTCAGGCGGGAGTGACGGGTTTATTCGCAAATCCGGGCATTTCTGCGGCACATCAGCATTTTGCTGATCATGTATTACAAGCTGCGGGTGTTACCGTGTGGGTAAACGATGAAACTCAGTTGGATGCCATTACAGCCATTTCCGGCAGCGGCCCTGCCTATGTGTTCTATTTCATTGAAGCCCTACAGCAAGCAGCGGTTGAGTTAGGATTAAACGAAGAGGCCGCGAAGCAACTGAGCATCGCCACCTTCAAAGGTGCCAGCCTGCTGGCCAGCAGCGTGGATACCCCTGTCACCACATTGCGCGCACAAGTGACCTCCAAAGGCGGTACGACCGAACAAGGTATCTTAAGCCTCGAAGAAGATCAGATCAAACAAGCCATCGTGAAAGCAACCCGCAAAGCCTGTGAGCGCGCTAAAACCTTGGGCGATGAATTAGGGAGCGCATTCTGATGTTAACCTCCGCATTGAGTTTTTTGCTCAGCACCGTATTCAATCTACTGTGTTTTATGTTCCTGTTACGCTTTTTGATGCAGTGTCTCAAGTGTTCATTCGCCAATCAAATCGGGCAAATTGTGATTGCCCTGACCGATTTCGCCGTGAAGCCAACCCGAAAATTCATTCCTGGCTGGAAAAGATGGGATGTCTCGACATTAGTTCTGGCATTAGTAGCTCAGTTATTGTTGCAGTGGCTTCTGTTACTGCTACGCGGGTTTCCGCTCAGCGTGGCAGGCGCAACGCCTTGGCTTATCATACTTGGTACCAGCCTGCTGGATGTGGCCCGTACGGCACTGGACATTTTCTTTTACGCCATTTTGCTGCAGGCCATTCTGAGCTGGGTAAATCCATATCATCCCATTATCAGCGCACTCAATCCGCTTACACAGCCTATTCTTAGTCCAATTAAACGCATTCTCCCAACGGCAAACGGGATTGATTTTTCGCCGCTGGTTGCACTAATTTTGTTACAGATGCTGAATGTTTCTGTGGTTTCTGTGCTAACTTATCAATTAAGTACCATGCTCTAGCCAGTCTTATGTAAGATTAAGACGCTAGAATATGCACACTGCATATAACAATCATACAACATCGCGATAGGCTGCCATATGCATCGAGAAACAATGCCCGGCGCGCTGAACGCCAAGATGGAAGAATACCGTGTGCTTCGCACGGGGTTAATCAACACCATCTCCAATTATCGCAATTGGCTCAGCAAGAGCGATCAATCAGACGCAGTCAAAGAACTTCGCCTGTACGATATCCTGCAAACGCTTGAACGTGACCAGCTGGTAGTTGCCTTTCTGGCAGAGTTTTCCCGCGGAAAAACCGAAACCATCAATGCGCTGTTTTTCTCGGATTTCAACCAACGCCTTCTGCCCAGCGAAGCTGGCCGCACCACGATGTGTCCGACGGAGATTTTTTGGGATGTCAGCGAAGAACCTTGTATCAAACTACTGCCTATCGAAACCCGCTTGAGAAAAGATTCGCTGACCTATCTCAAAACCACGCCATCTGTATGGCAAAAATTTCGACTGGATACCAGCTCGCCAGAGCAAATGGTCGCAACGCTAAGAAAGTTGATAGACCAAAAAGCAGTTACACAGCAGGAAGCAGAAAGTCTAGGGTTATGGAACCCTGATGATGCTGGCATGACAAAAGAGCTACAAGACACCGGCATGGTCAAAATACCGCTTTGGCGACATGCAATTTTGAATTACCCGCATCCTATGCTGAAAAATGGCTTGGTCATTCTGGATACGCCAGGTCTGAACGCACTAGGTGCGGAGCCAGAGCTAACACTCAACATCATCCCCAATGCCCATGCAGTGGTGTTTTTGACGGCAGCAGATTCCGGCATCACCAAGTCTGACCTGAAAATCTGGAATGAATATGTTAAAGGCCGCTCAAAATTCAAGCTGGTGGTTTTAAATAAGGTGGATATTCTTTGGGACGACTTGAAGCTGGCGCAACAAGTGAAGAATGAAGTAGATCGTCAAATTAACATCACCTCGCACCAGTTGGGCATCTCACCCGAAAGCGTGTTCGCGCTGTCGGCACAAAAAGCCCTGATCGCCAGGATCAAAAAAGATTCATCTCTGCTAGAAAAAAGCGGTATGACGCAGTTGGAAAGCGTGTTGGGTGAAAAGATTATTCAAGCCAAACAGGAAATTCTAGGACGCACTGCCGCCAGCGAGTGCAGCGACATGATCAAGCTCTCACGAAGAGCGCTACAGCTACGTCTGCAAAACCTTCGCACGCAAATTCTGGAACTTAAGAGTATCCGCAACCTCAATATTGATAATTCCAAACATATCCTGGCGCAAGTGGTTGCAGAAAGAAAACGCTACGAAGCCTCCATCCCGACCTTTAACCAAGCAAATGACAAAATCTCCAACATTGGAACTAAGCTATTACGACACCTCAGCGTGACCTACCTGGATTCCACCATCTCGCAAAGCCGTCAGGCTATGGATGATAGCTGGACCACCGTGGGACTTAACCAAAGCATGCGGACGCTAATGAAACAAGCCGCAGAACTTGCAAATCATATCAGCAAAGAAAGCGAGACTATCAAAAGACTCGCTGACAATATTTACCAGGTTTTTCAAACCCGGCACGGCTTTAGCGTTATCTCACCACCCGCACTGGATATGAGTGGGTTTCTGAGCAATATGCTGGCACTGGAAAAAATCACCGACGATTTTTGCAAGGATCCAGTGAACTTGCTGACGGAAAAACACTTTCTGATACGCAGGTTCTTTGTAGGGCTTGGCACACAAACGCAAAGAATCTTTCAGCAAGCGGAGCAGGACTGCAAGCAATGGCTGGAAAATATCATGGGAGTACTGCAACAGCAAATTGAAGCACACCGCAAGCATCTGGAAGAACGTACCGCCAACTTGATGCGAATCAAAGCCAGCGCAGATGCTCTGGATATCAAACTGGGAGAGATTGAACGCGAATGTGCGTTGCTCTCTAAAGAAGCTCAAGCGCTTGACGAAATGCTACTCTTTATTATCAGGAGCATCAAACCCGCGGTTAAAGCGATGGAAACTGAGAAAGCAAGCCCTTTAGAATTTGAAAAAAGCATGAGACTACCGGACATGCCCTTTTTAAACGCATCAGCTAACCCGGCAACAATTACCGGCGCCTGATCCTACATCCACACAATATCGAACTCTTCCTGAGAATATTGTACGTCTGCCTGCACTGTCACAGGTTTACTGATAAAGTCAGACAGGTTGGCCAAACTCTGTGACTCCTCGTCCAGCAGCAGATTTGCAACACTGGGCGAAGCGATCACCTTGAACTCCTTGGCATTGAACTGGCGCGATTCGCGTGTCAGCGCCCGCATGATTTCATAAGCGACAGTTTGTGCGGTTTTGTATTCGCCACGCCCCTGACATGCCTCGCAAGGCTCACACAACAAGTGTGCCAGGCTTTCCCGTGTACGCTTACGGGTCATTTCCACCAAGCCGAGCGCTGTGAAGCCGTTGATGCCGGTCCGCGCACGATCCTTGGCCACGGCTTTTTTCAACTCTTCCAACACGGTTTCACGCTGCGCATCTTCATCCATGTCAATAAAATCGATGATGATGATGCCACCCAGATTCCTCAACCTGAGCTGGCGGGCGATACATTGTGCCGCTTCCAGGTTCGTCTTGAAAATGGTGTCTGACAGATTCTTACCGCTCACAAAGCTGCCGGTATTCACATCCACCGTAGTCAATGCCTCGGTCTGGTCAAAAATCAGATAGCCCCCCGACTTCAGTTCCACCTTGCGTGACAGCGCACGCTCGATCTCCTGCTCGATGTCATAGAAATCAAACAGCGCGCGTTCACCAGTATAGTGATACAGCGGCTTCACCGCTTTTGCCACATAAAGCTGTGCAAACTCCTTCATCCGCTCATAAGTTTCCTTGGAGTCCACACGAATGCTCACCGTACTGTCGTTCACCACATCGCGCAGGATTCTGCGTGGCAAGCTCAGGTCATAAAAAATCAGCGAGCGCTCGCCAGCATGATGACTATCTTCCTGAATCTTGGCCCAAACCTTATGCAAATACTCCACATCCGCCAGCAACTCCGCATCTGTTGCGGTTTCGCTCATAGTGCGGATGATATAACCACCATCGGTCGGATCGCCAACCAAGCCAATCAAGCGCTGGCGCAGCTGCTCGCGCTCGGCTTCATCCTCGATGCGCTGTGAAACACCGATATGCCGTTCATACGGCAAATACACCAGAAAACGACCAGCAATGCTGATTTCCGTTGTCAGCCGCGCGCCTTTGGTGCCAATCGGTTCTTTAATCACCTGTACGATAACGGACTGGCCTTCCTGCAGCACCTCCTGAATCGGCCTTTCCGTAACATCTTCGCCCTCCTGTATCCGGCAGGCACGAATATCCGCCGCATGCAGGAATGCGGCACGCTGCAGGCCAATCTCCACAAAAGCCGACTGCATGCCAGGCAGTACGCGCACCACCGTGCCTCGATAGATATTACCGATGATGCCGAGCGATGATGTACGCTCGATGAGCAGTTCCTGCGCGATGCCCTGCTCCAAAATCGCCACGCGCGTTTCCTGTGGCGTCACATTGATTAGAATCTCTTGTCCCATTCTGCTGCTTTATCTCATTCAAAATCTGCTTGCGCCTGCTCCAGCAGTTGCGCGGTTTCATACAACGGCAACCCCATCACGCCGGTGTAACTGCCAGACAAGTGCTGCACCCAAGCGCCGGCATGGCCTTGAATGCCATAGCTACCCGCCTTGTCGCGATGCTCACCTGTGGCAATGTATGAGGCTATCATAGCATCACTCAGGCTACAAAAGGACACTTGCGTAGTATTCACGGCACTAAGCAACCGTTTTGGTGTGGCAATCGCAATTGCCGTATGCACCTCGTGCGTACCGCCTGAAAACGCACGCAACATCTCTGCAGCTTCCGCATCACTCTCAGGCTTGCCGAAAATACGCGCTTGTAAAGCGACCGTGGTATCTGCCGCCAATATCGGCACCGTTGGCACATCAGCCTGCAACCCGAGCACTACCTGAGCTTTATTTACAGCCAGCCGTAAGACATACTCTACGGGCAGCTCGCCCAGGAATACAGATTCATCAACATCTGCTGGCTGAACGATACAATCCACGCCCAACTGTGCTAGTAATTGCAGGCGGCGCGGACTTTGCGAGGCGAGGATGATTTTACTTCTCATGAAATTCGTCTATTTCTTTCTCAAAAACAGTTATACTAATTAGTACATACAACCATGCCAAAAGGATATTTCTATGATTTCTCCCGGAGCACTTATCGTAATAGTAATTATCGCAGCAGCCGCAGCTGCGGGGGCCTATTATGCTTATCAGGCTGGTAAGAAACAAGGATACAATGACGAAAAAAGAAGGCAAGCGAACGAAAGAGGAGGAAATGACTAATGTTGATAATAGCCCCTGGATTTGTATTCGTCGCGATCGCTATTGCCGCAGGAGTTATCGGTATAGCCTATGGGTTAGGTTATATGGAAGGCAAGAAACAGGCACAAAAAGAAAAAGGTGATAAAGACTAACTTACCTACTACATCAGAAATTGCTATTGTTGCTCTGATTGCCGGCATTGCGGCAAGCGCACTGAATTTTTTGATTGGAAAAGTACTGTGTGCGGAAGCGTGTAATTTAAACATTATCATACGCATGCTGCACGAGCAGTTTGGTCAACATTTCTGGCTAATGTCGTTATGGCTATTGTTTGCAGCACCCATACTTGAGTCTTTTGTCTTTATAACCTGCGTCAAATTACTCAGAGTAAGAATACGTAAATATGCTGGCTTCACTATTGCCATGGCATTTGCTTTGTTGCATGCAGCACAGCATTGGGTTTGGGGACTCATGATCCTTCCTATGTTTTTGCTCAGCGCTATGATTTATGAATACTACGAGTCTGCGGACATGCGTCTCGCGGCCTTTGGCGTTGTGCTTATTCACACAGTGAATAACGGTATATCCCTCGTCACAATACAAAAATACTGGCCACTATCTATTATTTCATGATAGACATAAGTCAAATAGTCAAAATCACCATAGCATTATTCGCCATCGTCAACCCGATTGGCAGTTTGCCTATCTTTATCAGCGCCACAGAGGGATGGAACAAACGGCAGCGCGCACAAACAGCACGCACCGTCGCACTGACCGTGTTTATCGTGCTGATGACAGCGGGTTTGATTGGCAATGGCATTCTGGACTTTTTCGGCATCACCATCCCTTCGTTTCAGGTGGGCGGCGGCATTCTGCTGATGTTGATCGCCATCAGCATGATGCACGGCAAGCAAAGTGGCACGCGCCAAACCCCGGAAGAGGCACAGACCATGGCAGACCGGCAAGTCATCGCCATCGTACCGTTGAGCATCCCTTTATTAGCCGGCCCTGGCGCCATATCCAGCATGATTCTGAGCGCCCAGCAGCATCCCACCTTCTGGGGGCATATGTCTTTGGCTATTCCGGCGCTTATTGTCGCCATCATCATCTGGCTGATATTGCAGATGGCAGATATGATTACCAGGCAGCTTGGTACCATAGGCATCAATATCGTGACCCGCCTGATGGGGTTGATATTAGCGGCCATGGCGGTGGAAGTTATCGCGCAAGGGCTGACTGGTTTGTTCCCACAGCTAGTGATGCGGTAAAATAACAGCTTACGTCAAAAACCACCCTTATGAAAAAAACACCTTGGAAACCCAACGTCACCGTCGCTGCGATTATCGAGCAAAACGGCAAGTTCCTGCTGGTAGAGGAAGAAACCGACCGCGGCCTGCGCTTTAACCAGCCAGCCGGCCACCTGGAAGATGGCGAGACATTGACCGAGGCGGTCATTCGCGAGGTACTGGAAGAATCGGCTTATGATTTCATTCCCGAAGCGCTTCTGGGCATTTATCACTGGAAACATCAGCATAATGATATAACCTATCTGCGCTTCGCGTTCATCGGCAAGGTAGGCACACATTACCCGCAACAGGATCTGGACGATGGCATTGTGCGTACCGTCTGGATGACGGTGAATGAAATACGCGAGAAACAGGCAATGACGCGCAGCCCGCAAGTGCTGATGTGCGTGGAAGATTATCTCGCCGGCAAACGTTACCCGCTAGAAGCATTAATACATTTAAACACGAACGGAACCAAACTATGAGCAAACGGGTTGTCGTCGGCATGTCCGGCGGGGTAGATTCTTCCGTCGCGGCGATGCTGCTGAAACAGCAGGGCTATGAGGTCGTCGGCCTGTTCATGAAGAACTGGGAAGACGATGATGACGATGAATATTGCTCCAGCAAACAGGATCTGATTGACGCCGTGAGCGTGGCAGACAAACTCGACATCGAAATCGAGGCAGTGAATTTCAGCAAGGAATACAAAGACCGCGTATTCGCCAATTTTCTGGAAGAGTACCAGGCCGGCCGCACGCCCAACCCGGATATCCTGTGCAATGCGGAAATCAAGTTCAAAGCCTTTCTCGACCACGCCATGGACATGGGCGCGGACTTGATTGCCACCGGCCACTATGCTCAAGTATGCGAAAATCCAATCAATCCAGGCGAATTCCAGTTGCTGAAAGCCGATGACGGCAGCAAAGACCAAAGTTACTTTTTATATCGCCTCAATCAGGCACAACTATCCAAGACCTTGTTTCCATTGGGAAAATACCTGAAGCGCGAAGTGCGCGAATTGGCGCGCGGCATTGGCCTGCCCAATGCCGAGAAAAAAGATTCCACCGGCATCTGCTTTATCGGTGAACGTCCGTTTCAGGAGTTCCTGCAGCGCTATCTGCCGCGCAAGCCCGGCGACATCAAAACGCCGGAAGGCAAGCTGGTCGGACAGCACGACGGGTTAATGTACTACACGCTCGGCCAGCGCCAGGGCCTGAAAATCGGCGGCAGCCGCGACAGCAATGGCGAACCGTGGTTTGTCGCAGCCAAAGACATGGCAAAGAATGAGTTGATCGTGGTGCAAGGGCATGGCCACCCATTGTTGTTGAGCGATGGGCTGAAAGCCGGTCAACTGCACTGGATCAGCGGCCAGAACCCGAAAACCAATTGGGTCTATGCGGCCAAGACGCGCTATCGCCAGCCCGATGCACCATGTGAGATCGACGCGATCAGCCAGGATGAAGTCACCATCCAGTTCGGTCAGAAACAATGGGCGATTACGCCAGGCCAGAGCGCAGTGGTGTATGAAAGTAATGTGTGCCTAGGCGGTGGCATCATCACCGCCGCAATCGATTAAAAGGTTCGGTGGCATTGTCACCACCGCAATTTAACCCGAATTTCATTGCAGACGCCCTTGCCCTGCAAGGCAAGCAGGACGCGGCTCCCAGGCCGGTGGTTTTGACAATGAAACGCACGCGTGAGAAACCGCACAATACAGTACGAGCGCTATTGCGGAACTGGCATCGTTTCCTTGAAGCTGGGGCGTTTGGTCAGAATGCTGTAGTGCTTGGCGAGGTTCGGGTATTTATCGTGCCAGTGCAGATCCTTCAGGCGTAAATCCACATAGCCCAGCGCGCAGCCCAGTGCGATATCCGCCAGGCTGAACGTTTCATCGACACACCATTTTTTCTTGGTGATATCGCGGTCCATCACCTCCAGACCGGCAATGACCTTGCCAAGCTGTCTCTCGATGGTCGCCTTGGATTGCTGTTCTTCCGATTTGCGCTGTTCCAGCATCACCGCCACGGCGGCATCGCACACGCCATCCGCCAGCGCCTGCCAGCGCAGCACGTCGATACGGAAATTGTTTTCCGCCGGGATCAGTCGGGCGACCGGCGCACGGTGATCCAGATATTCGGCAATCACCGGTGAGTCATACAGGCTGTCACCGTCATCCAGCACCAGCACCGGAATCTTGCCCAGCGGGTTGTATTGTTTGACCGGATTATCCGGGTCGCTCAGCACAACCTCCTGCATCTCCAGCTCGATGTGTTTTTCCATCGCCACGATGCGTACTTTGCGGGCGTAAGGGCTGTTGGGGGTGTATAATAGTTTCATGGTTATGCTGCCTAATCCTGATGCTGGCATTATAATCCAAATATGACAAAGCCACTATTTACACAGCAATATCCACGCGACTCACAGGCATTTAAGGATTTGGTCACAAAACAGATCGCATCCGCACTGGCTGAGGATATCGGTACCGGTGATTTGACAGCTTCATTACTGCCCGCCACGCAGCAGGCGCATGCCACTGTCATCACGCGTGAAGATGCCGTTTTATGCGGTACGGATTGGGCTGCGGCCTGCTTCACACAGCTTGATCCGACAATCAAAATCACCTGGCATGCGCACGAAGGCCAGGCCGTGAAAGCCAATCAAACCTTGTGTGAGATTTCCGGCAGTACACGCGCCATCTTGTCTGCCGAGCGCTGCGCCCTGAATTTTTTGCAAACGCTGTCTGCCGTTGCCACACAAACTCGCCGATATGTAGACGCGATTGCCGGCACACAAGCTCAGATACTGGATACGCGCAAAACCATTCCCGGCCTGCGTCTGACGGAGAAATACGCCGTCACTGTGGGTGGCGGATATAACCAGCGGCTGGCCTTGTATGATGGCATTTTAATCAAGGAAAACCACATCGCCGCAGCCGGAGGCGTAAAAGCTGCCCTGGAAGCCGCATCCAGACTGGCTTCCGGAGCATCTGTCCAGATTGAGGTGGAAACACTGGGCGAATTGAGGCAGGCACTAGCCGCAGGTGCGACAAGCATTTTGCTGGATGATTTCAGTCTGGAGGATATGCGCGAGGCCGTCAGAATCACCCAGAAACGCGCATTGCTGGAAGCCTCTGGTGGCGTGGATTTAACCACCGTGCGCAATATCGCCGAAACCGGTGTGGACCGCATTTCCATCGGCAGTCTGACCAAACACATCCGGGCCATTGATTTATCCCTGCGTATCACATAGCATACCTGCAAACATATGGCATACCTGCAAAATCTCACGGGATATATATGAGCAAAGTTTCTGGCGTAGCCACCAAACCTAACACCAAGTTACATTTGGGCGATGTGCTGCGCATGCTGGTCAACGACGGCAAACTGGACAAAGCCGTTGCCGAAAAGCTCTATAAAGACCGCAAAATGGACAGTTCCAGCCTGCATCCGCTGGTTGTAGTAGGCGAGCAAAAATGGAAAGATTTGCTGCCACCGCACAAAACCCTGAGCGTGGAACATCTGACCGAGTGGCTGGCCAAGCATGCCGGTATGGAGTACTACCAGATCGACCCGCTTAAGCTCGATTTCACCTCTGCCGCGCAAATCGTCTCCAAAGCCTACGCGCAACGACTGAAAATCATGCCAATCGCCATTAAAAGCGGTGAGGCCACCGTGGCGACCGCCGAGCCATTCCAGACCGACTGGATCCCTGACTTGGAACGCGTGTTGGGCATGAAAATCAGGCTGGTAATGGTGAATCCGCTGGAAATCAACCGTTATCTGCCGGAGATTTATAACCTTGCCACTTCCATCTCGCAGGCGAATCTGGCAAAAGCCGGTCAAATTGTTGGTGTACAAAACTTTGAACAACTGATCGAGCTAGGTAAAGACAAGAATCTGGATGCCAATGAGCAGCATGTGGTTAATATCGTGGATTGGATTCTGAAATACGCGTTCGAACAACGCGCCAGCGACATTCATCTGGAACCTCGCCGCAACATGGGCATGATGCGTTTTCGCATCGATGGCGTGTTACACCAGGTTTATCAACTGCCCAGCAACATCATGAATGCGATTACCAGCCGCATCAAACTGCTGGGACGCATGGATATGGTGGAAAAGCGTCGTCCCCAGGACGGACGTATCAAGACCGTCAACGCCACAGATGGCACTGAAATCGAATTGCGGCTTTCTACCATGCCTACCGCGTTTGGTGAAAAATTGGTAATGCGGATTTTCACCCCGGAAATCATTGTGCAGGACTTTCTGCAACTGGGCTTTTCAAAAGCACAGGCGACGCTGTGGTCCGAATGGACCAAACACCCTAACGGGATCATTTTAGTTACTGGCCCAACAGGCTCAGGCAAAACCACCACGCTGTACTCTACGCTGAAACAGCTCGCTACACCGGAAGTCAATGTCAGCACGGTGGAAGATCCGATTGAAATGATCGAACCTGCATTCAACCAGATGCAGGTAACACCGAACATCGGCCTGGGATTTGCAGAGGGTATCCGCACCTTGATGCGGCAAGACCCGGACATCATCATGGTAGGTGAGATCCGCGACATTGAGACGGCCGAAATGGCTATCCAGGCCGCACTTACGGGGCATTTGGTGCTGTCGACATTACATACCAACGACGCACCTTCAGCAGTGACGCGCCTGCTGGATTTAGGTGTACCATCTTATCTCATCCATTCCACTGTGCTCGGCATTATGGCTCAGCGTTTAGTGCGCACCCTATGCCCCGCCTGCAAAGCCCCTACCGAACTAACCGATGAGGAATGGGCCTCGGTCACCACACCATTCAAAGCGCCAAAACCCGGCACCGCCATGAAAGCAGTGGGGTGCCAGGAATGCCGCAACACCGGCTACCGTGGCCGTAGCGGTATCTATGAGATGTTCACCATCACCCCTAAAATCCGCAAGCTCATCACTCCGGATACCGATTTGGCCGCGCTGAAAAAACTGGCTTATCAAGAAGGCATGCAACCGCTGATGCTCAACGGTGCAGAAAAAATCGCCACCGGACTCACGACAGTAGAAGAAGTACTCAAAGTCGCGCCGCATCTGGACGAATGACATATCGTTGAATTATTCCAAGCAATTTACGCATCAAAACCTTGACCAAACCGTGCTAAACAGTTAAGGTTTAGGGTTTCGGTTTAATTACAAAAATCACGGATAAATCAAGGTTTTATGGATTCAGACACGCATCACATTACGGACACCGACACAAAGCCCATCACCGGGGCTGAGATTGTCATTCGCTGCCTGGAAGAGGAAAAAGTCAAATTTGTATTTGGCTACCCTGGCGGCGCGGTGTTGCATATCTATGATGCGATTTATAATCAAGATTACTTCAAACACATTCTCGTGCGTCATGAGCAAGCGGCCATTCATGCGGCAGATGCGTTTTCCCGCGCCACCGGCGAGGTAGGCGTGGCATTGGTGACCTCTGGCCCGGGTGCTACCAATGCGGTAACGGGTATCGCCACAGCCTATATGGATTCCATCCCGTTGGTCGTCATCAGCGGCCAGGTACCGGTACCAGCCATTGGCCTGGACGCTTTCCAGGAAGTGGACATGGTTGGCGTAACACGTCCTTGCGTCAAGCACAACTTTTTGGTGAAGGATGTCAAAGACATCGCCGTCACCATTAAGAAGGCATTCCACATCGCGCGCACTGGTCGCCCAGGCCCGGTGGTAGTTGATATTCCCAAGGACATCACAGCACATCTGGCAGCGTTCCATTATCCAAAAACGATAGAGATGCGCTCGTATAATCCGGTTGTTAAAGGCCATAGCGGACAAATCAAAAAAGCTGTCAAGCTGTTGCTGGAAGCCAAACGTCCAATGATATACACCGGCGGGGGCGTGGTATTAGGCAATGCAGCGGATGCACTGACCAAACTGGTCAAAGCATTGCAGATGCCCATCACCAATACCTTAATGGGCTTGGGCGGCTACCCGGCCACCGACAAACAATTTGTTGGCATGCTGGGCATGCACGGCACCTACGAAGCCAACATGGCGATGCAGGAATGTGATGTGCTGCTGGCCGTTGGCGCACGCTTTGACGACCGCGTGATTGGCAATCCTAAACATTTCTTCAGTAATCCACGTACGATCATCCATATCGATATTGACCCATCTTCGATTTCCAAACGTGTGAAAGTAGATGTACCGATTGTTGGCGACGTAAAGTCTGTTCTTGATGAAATGAACGATCTGATTGCAGCCGAAGCCCCCAAACCAAGCACCGCACTCAAAGCTTGGTGGGAGCAAATCGAGACATGGCGTAGCAGGAAATGTTTGAATTACAAAGAAAATGGTTTGATCAAACCTCAGTATGTCATCGAAAAATTATGGGAAGTCACCAAGGGTGAAGCCTATGTCACATCCGACGTTGGTCAGCATCAAATGTGGGCCGCGCAGTATTACAAATTCGACAAGCCGCGCCGCTGGATCAACTCCGGCGGCCTAGGCACGATGGGTGTAGGCTTGCCTTATGCGATGGGCTGCCAGTTTGCCGACCCAAAAGCGCAAGTGGCCTGCGTCACCGGCGAAGGCAGCATCCAGATGAACATTCAAGAGCTTTCGACCTGCAAGCAATATCATTTGCCAATCAAAGTCATTCTTTTGAACAATCGCTATCTGGGCATGGTGCGCCAGTGGCAGGAGTTTTTCTATGAGAACCGCTATTCGGAATCCTATATGGACAGCCTGCCGGACTTTGTGAAACTGGCCGAATCTTACGGCCATGTTGGTATGCAAATCACCCAACCGTCTGACGTGGAAGGTGCATTAAAAGAGGCGTTTGCCATGAAGGATCGCTTCGTATTCATGGATTTTGTCACTGACCAAAAAGAAAACGTATTCCCGATGGTGGAGAACGGTAAGGGCTTGTCTGAAATGATTTTGGCGGAGGATCTGTAATGCGCCATATTGTTTCTTTATTGATGGAAAACGAAGCAGGTGCTCTGTCACGTGTCGCAGGGCTATTCTCCGCACGCGGGTACAACATCGAATCTCTCACGGTGGCACCTACAGAAGACGCCACGCTGTCACGCATGACTATCGTCACTTCAGGCTCCGACGAAGTGATTGAACAAATCATCAAACAGCTCAACAAGCTGGTAGATGTCGTGAAAGTGCTGGATCTGAACGATGGCAAGCATATCGAACGCGAACTGATGCTGGTCAAAGTCAAAGCCACAGCCCAGTTCAAGGACGAAATGAAACGCATGTGCGACATCTTCCGCGGCCGCATCATTGACGTGGCAGATAACCACTACACCATCGAGCTGACCGGCTCTTGCAGCAAGCTGGATGCGTTTCTGGAAGCCATCGATCGCTCGGCCATTCTGGAAACCGTTCGCACTGGCGCGTCCGGCATTGGCCGTGGCGACCGTATATTGAAAGTATAATTTTTTATTTTTTAGAGTTAAATCCAACACAGGAAACCTACTAGGAACCCAACCATGAAAGTGTATTACGACAAAGACGCTGATTTAAGCATCATCAAAAGCAAAAAAGTGACTATCGTGGGCTATGGCTCACAAGGCCATGCGCACGCAGCCAACCTGAGAGACTCCGGCGCAAACGTGACCATCGGCTTACGCAAAGGCGGCAGCTCTTGGGCCAAGGCAGAAGGTGCCGGCCACAAAACCATGGAAATTGCCGATGCGGTAAAAGAAGCTGATGTCGTAATGGTATTGCTGCCCGACGAAACCATGGCCGGCATTTTTAATGCAGAAATCGCGCCGAACCTGAAAAAAGGTGCGGCACTGGCTTTTGCGCATGGTTTTAACATCCATTACAACCAAATCGTGCCGCGTGACGACTTGGATGTCATCATGATTGCGCCAAAAGGCCCAGGCCACACTGTGCGTTCAGAGTATCTGAAAGGCGGCGGCGTACCCTCCCTGATTGCGGTTTACCAAAACAAATCCGGCAAAGCCAAAGAAATCGCCCTTTCCTACGCCGCAGCTAACGGTGGCACCAAAGGCGGCGTGATTGAAACCGATTTCCGCGAAGAAACCGAAACTGACCTGTTCGGCGAACAAGCCGTGTTGTGCGGCGGCGCGGTAGAGCTCGTGAAAGCTGGCTTCGAAACTTTGACAGAAGCGGGTTATGCGCCAGAAATGGCCTATTTCGAGTGCTTGCATGAACTGAAACTGATCGTTGACCTGATGTATGAAGGTGGCATCGCCAACATGAACTATTCCATCTCCAACAACGCGGAATATGGCGAGTATGTGACCGGCCCTCGCGTGATTAGCGACCAAGCCCGTGCCGCAATGAAAGAATGCTTGAAAAACATTCAATCCGGTGAATACGCCAAACGCTTCATTCTGGAAGGCCGTACCAACTATCCGGAAATGACCGCACGCCGTCGGCTGACAGCTGCCCACCCGATCGAGCAAGTAGGTGGTCAATTGCGCGCCATGATGCCATGGATTGCGAAAAACAAACTGGTTGACCAAAGCAAGAACTAATTAAACCATTTATACTAAAAGGGCAAGACTTCTTGCCCTTTTTTATTGCAAATGACTTAAACCATGCATCCGAAAATCTTCTTACAGTATTGCCTGCCAAAACAGTTAATTACCGCATTGGCTGGCAAACTTGCCAATCTGAAAGGCGGCAAACTGACCACTGCTGTCATCCGCCGGTTCGTGAAGCGCTACCACGTCAATATGGCCGAGGCGGAGAACCCGGACATTGCGAGCTATGCCACTTTCAATACATTCTTCACCCGTCCGCTGAAGCAAGATGTGCGTCTAATCGCCAACTCAGCATTCATTTGCCCGGTGGACGGTGCCATCAGCCAATTCGGAGCCATTAAAAAAGGTCAAATCTTTCAGGCTAAAGGACACGAATACTCTGCATTCACATTGCTTGCAGGCAATCAGTCACTCGCAGATAATTTCCAGGACGGTCTTTTCGCGTGTCTATACCTAAGCCCCAAAGATTACCATCGCATTCACATGCCATGTGACGGCACACTCAAAAACATGACTTATGTGCCTGGTGACCTGTTTTCAGTCAATCCTCTGACTGCGCAAAACATCCCAAACTTATTTGCTCGCAATGAGCGTGTGGTTTGTGAATTCACCTCTGAAAAGCATGGCACATTCGTGTTGGTGCTGGTAGGTGCCACCATTGTCGGCAGTATGGCTACCGTGTGGCATGGCGTCGTCAATCCACCGCGCATTGGGCGCATTCAAAGCTGGGGTTATTCCGGGCAAAATATCCAGCTTGACAAGGGGGATGAAATGGGCCGATTCCTGCTGGGTTCAACCGTTGTGATGCTGTTTAAGAAAGACGCTTTTACATTCAACCCAAGTTGGCACACGGCCAAGCCTATACGTTTGGGAGAAGCCATGTCCATTCAATAAAAAGCCCGCTTTTGCGGGCTTTTATTTGTTGGTGGTGACTTTATTCGCACGCGAGGCATGTGGCTTTTGCCGCAGATGCACAGACAACTCGTTTAATGCATTTCTATACACATCGCGCTTAAACTCGATGACATCTTCCAGCGGCACCCAGTATTCACTCCAACGCCAGGCATCAAACTCAGGTGTGTCGGTAGCACGCAAGGACACATCCGTGTCACGTCCTATCAAGCGCAATAAATACCATATTTGCTTTTGCCCTTTGTAGCTACCACGCCACTCACGCTTGATCCAGGTAGAAGGCACCTCATAGCGCAACCAGTCACGCGTACGCCCCAAGATCTGCACGTGCTCTGGCCTTAGCCCAACCTCCTCCATCAACTCGCGATACATGGCTTGTTCTGGGCTTTCGCCGTATTTGATGCCACCTTGCGGAAACTGCCAGGCATGTTCCCGAATACGCTTTCCCCAAAAAACCTTGTTTTGCGCGTTGCAGAGGATAATGCCCACGTTAGGGCGGTACCCGTCTCGATCTAACATTTTGCAAAGCCATATATTTTTAACTGATGCAATTTTTTCACATTTCGCCACACTTTGATAGTAGGCTAACGTTTTAACTCGCTATTTTGCAATGAATCATTCTTTCAATCTTTATTTTAGCATCGCCACAAGCCTTATTCTATGCGCCTGTCAGGCCACTGTTAAAACCCCGCACGAGGCTTACATTACCAATCAGGGCGATCATACGGTTTCAGTGGTAGATATCGTTCAAGCAAAAGTTACGCATACTATCCAATCGGGCAAGGCGCCAGTGGGGGTTGCGGTATCCGCAAAATTGCAGCGTGCGTTCGTCACCAATGTAGATAGCCAAGACATCACTGTGATTGACACGCTAACACATCAAGTTGTCGATACAATTACCGTGGGCGGCTCTCCGGTCGGCATTGCGGTGGCACCCAACGCACAAGCGCTTTATGTGGCAGATTGGTATAGCAACCGAATCGTGTCCATTGATACGCATGATTTTAAAAAACAGCGTACGCTTACAGTCCAAGAGGCTCCTGCGGGCCTTATTGTAAGCCCGGATAGCAAAGCTTTATATGTTGCAGCACGTGATAGCAACGATGTTGCCGTAGTGGACACAGCCAGTTTCAGCATCACTAAGCGCATTGCTGTCGGCAAGCACCCGTTTGGCCTTGCCTTAAGCAGTGACGGCAAGAAGCTATTTGCTGTCAATGTTTACGATAATACTGTCAGCGTCATCAACACGCAGAATAACGCTCTACAAGCCATCAAAGTAGGCGATCATCCCTACTGCGCAGCAATCAGTGCAGACAACCAGCGCCTGTATGTCACCAACACGCGAGATGACAGCGTGTCCGTAATTGATTTATCTATGCTTATGCCCATTGCCACAATCAATGTTGGCATGACCCCGGAAGGCTTGGCATATGACGCCGCAAACCAGCAAGTGATTGTGGCAAGTTGGGGCGACAACAACATCAGCATCATAGATACGCGCAGTAACAAAGTTACCCATTCGATTAAAACCGGCGATAAAAGTCGTGCATTCGGACAATTTATATTGCAATAGTTGATGCAATAGTCAACCCCTGCATTGGCCAAACGTTATTCCGGCATAGGTTTTATCCCGCAAGTGCTTTATAATACGGGGCTAACCTAGTAAAATTTATCTAACTCGTTTATTCGGAGACTTTGCATGAAAAAGTTGTTAGCAGTATTTGCCCTTGCAACCTTGTCGTTTAATGCCGCTGCGCACGGTCCAAGCCCACAAAAAGTGGAAAAAACCATCACCATTAAAGCGGCACCGGCAAAAGTATGGGCTATCGTAAAAGATTTTGGCAACATGCAAGCATGGCATCCTGCTATTGCCAGCACCAAGTTAGAAAAAAAAGGGGATGAGACTTTTCGCACGCTTACACTTAAATCTGGCGGAGAAATTTACGAAAAACTGCGTAGCGCCGATGATGCTGACATGAAATTGAAATATGAAATCGTCAGTGGTGTAGCACCAGTTGCCGATTACAACTCCATCATGACCGTCACTGCAGGTCCGGGTGCTGGGGAAAGCACTGTCACTTGGGTAGGCCGATTCTACCGTACCTACAAACTCAACCCGCCAATCCCGGCAGGTCAGGATGATGAAACCGCTATCAAATTTGTAACCGATGTATACGATGCCGGCTTGGCAAGCTTGAAAAAGGCTGCCGAAAACTCAAAGTAACCAGCGCCGGCTCCGGCGCAGGCAACACAGCTTCCAGCACCACCAAGAAACCTTGGTGGAAGTTCTGGTAAGCACATATTCAAGTGGCAAACTCAAAAAAGGCGGGCTAAAACCCGCTTTTTTATTGCATCAAAACACTTATCCTTGGCAACAACTGTCAACATATGACCATTATTGTCAGGAATTGACGGCGATATACCTCTCAGTTCTTAAGTTTGCCCCACCATCACATACAACACATAATTGCTAAAAATATAATAACCTATTGTTTTTAATAAACAATTATGATGTTTTATTCAAAAAACCATAAACTGGCACACTGGTTGCTTATAGTTTACCAAGCACTCGTATTGGCAGTGCTGTTTAAATGTGGCAAAGCTGATACCACGTTAATTGTGTTTTAACCCTAACTAGTTAAAGGAATTTTAAATGAAAAAACATATGGTACAAAAAGGTTTTACCTTGATTGAGTTGATGATCGTAGTTGCGATCATTGGTATTTTGGCTGCGATTGCAATCCCATCCTATCGTGATTACACTGTGCGTTCTGCTAACCGTTCTTGCATGATCGAACTCAAAGCGTTGACTAACGCGGTTTTGGTTGCCGTAAATGACACCACTGTAACACTCCCGACCGCGCAAAATGGCGCCTGCTCAGGTACATCCATTCCGGCAACAGCAACAGCTGCCGATATTGCTGCTGGTACAGCTGGCAGTATCACTGCCACCGCTAAAGCCCCAGGTACTGCAACCATTACTTGTAACCTAGACGCTGGTGGTACATGTAGTGGTGCTTAATTAAAGTATCGATAACCAATAAAAAACCTCTGCAAGCAGAGGTTTTTTATTACTCAGCGAAATCGTTTTTCTTAGCATCACCACTTTAAATAAAGCCTCCATTATGATTATTTATACTTACCAAAGCCTCAAAACTGGATACCTCTATTCACAACATCTAGGCTGCAACAGATCTAATCAGATTGGCATAAATGATGCTTTACTAATTTCATTACTTATAAATCTTCCGGGGTTATGCAAATGAACAAAAAACTCATCGACGGTTTTACTTTGATTGAACTGATGATAGTAGTTGCAATTATCGGCATTCTTGCAGCAATAGCGGTTCCATCTTATCGCCAATACTCTGTAAGGTCTGCAAATCACTCTTGTTTGATTGAAGCAAAAGCGTACGCGAATGCTGTTCTACTTGAGTTGCATAACGCCTCTGCCCCAGCAATGCCCGCTCCGTCTTTAAATGGTGCTTGTGGCGGCACAATTACCAACGCCAGCACTACAGCCAACTTTGATGCCGCGCACCTCGCATCTGGCACCCTGCCAAATATCACTGCAACACCTGTCTCACCGGGAACTGGCAATGTAACTTGCTTAATGAATAATGATGCGATTTGTTCCCATTCGTAATTAAAGTATGATATAGGTCGCGGGTTGCCATAATGGCTCACTGAGACTTGCTATGAGCAATTCAACACATAGCTAGTTAATCCCAGCTGTGCAAGAATAAACGCCGCCGCGCTACTGCGGCGACCGGTTTGGCAATATACGATGTATTCTTTGCCTTGATCCAGCGTGGGTGCGATATTGCGCAGTTCATGCAATGGCGTATTGATGGCGCCATCCAGATGCTGATATCGATACTCTGAGGCAAAGCGGACATCTAGCAATTGCGCACCTTGGCTGATTTTCTCATCTGCCGTTTTCTTGTCAACATAATTCACAATTGGCGCTTTGAGCAGTTCGATAAAATCCTGCTTGTTTAAGCGTAGTAACTCGCCATCCGTTTTCATCGTGACGGTGGCATTGCGCTTGGTATCGGATGCCAGCGCCTCTTCGCCAAAGGCCGCGCCATGAGAGATTTCCGCCAGCACCATTGGGGGCTGGCTTGGATCTTTGATACGGCTGACGACCGCGGTGCCCTCTTTGATGAGGTAATAATAATCGCCTTCTTGCCCTTGTGTAACGATAATTTGGCCTGCCTGCGCCTTCATCAGCGTCAAACGCGCCAGCATGGCTTCGATATTGGCAGGTGGCACTTTACTGAACACGCTGTTCTGTAATTTAAATGCGTTGAAGCTCGCTGCATCCAACTTGAATTCTTTGGCTTTGGCATCTACGGTCGCTAAACCGGTAGCCATTTCGTTGGCAGTGGCCGAGCCATAGCCTGAAATCTGATCCCAAGTCATCATGATGTCGATCAAATCCAGATCGATACGAGTAATTTCCAGTGGCGTCAGAGCGATGGTATCCCTGATTTTCAGGCGCCCGGTATCAACAGGATATTTTGAGGCCGCTGTACCTGCACGCAAAATCACTTTGTTTCCATTTTCATAACGGATCCCCAAGTCACCCTTAAGTAAATAGATGGCTTGCATCTCGACATCGCTCATGCGCGTGGGGTCCAGATCCTTGCTGATATGCTCCACAATGCATACGTTAGCCAGTTCATTCAGACGGTTGGGCGACAGCTTGGCTATCGGCTCAAACTGAGCCAACTGCGCTTTTTCTACTAACTCGGCTTTGGATGGTTTGTTGTCCATATGGATTATTTTCTAATTCAAATCGAATACTTGTTGGTGGCACAAGGCCTTACAGTGCCGTGTAAGCGGGTTGGCCGTTATCTCTTGCATGATGATTTCGCCCTCGCCAGGTTTCAGGTGTGTGATAAAAATTTGTGGTTGGGAATGTGCCTGCACCAACTCTGCAGCCAAAGTTTGCGGGCATAAATGTCTGGATATTTTCGCCAACTCGGCATCCGCATTGCTGAACGCTGTTTCGATGATGAGATATTCCAGATTATCAATCTGGTTCACCTGTTGCCAGAAAGCCTTAGAGCCTGCTGTATCGCCGGTAAACACCAGGCTTTTAGCACCCCCATCCACCTGATAGCCCAAAGCAGGCACTACATGATTTGCAGGCAGGGCTGTTACAGTCACCCCAGGCAAATTGACTGTCTGCGCAGGTTCCATTGTCGCGTAACGCAGGAATGGCTGTTCTGCATTAGGGATCTGGTTGAAATCTGGCCAGATCTGCCAATTAAAAATATGCGCTTTCAGTGCTTCTATTGTCCCCAGATGCGCATGCACGGTAATCGGTTTTTCGCGCAATCCCAAGGCACTATCCAGCAGCAATGGGATTGAGGCGATGTGATCCAGATGCGCATGAGTGACGAAAATATGGTCGATTTTCAGTAAAGCCTCCAGTGACAGATCGCTCACACCAGTTCCGGCATCAATCAACACACTATCGCCCACCAGCAATGAAGTGGTGCGCAAATCTCCACCCATGCCTCCGCTACATCCTAATACTTTGATCTGCATCGTCATGGCTATTTGGAATCAAGATTAAACACGCCATCCCAGTTTGCACCTGGCGGGTCGTTTCGATAATTTGCAATACGCTGCATATAAAGCGCATAAAGTGGGTTAGGTGCCATTTTCTGCAAGTTCAACAATTGCATTTCCGCCAAATCCCAATTCTGGTTACGGTAGTGCCGTATCGCCTCGCGAAATAGCGCCAGCTCATCCTGCTGGTGGGTTGAAATTGTTTCGCCTAATGGCTCATAAATCGCAACAGGGGTATCTTTACCTTTTACCCGCACGGTATCCAGATAGCGGTAGGCAAAATCCGGCACTTGATTTTTGAATGATTCACTGACAAGAATATTCACATCATAGAGTTTGGTAAGTCCTTCCAGTCTGGCTCCCAGGTTGACCGCATCCCCCATGACGGTATAAGCCATGCGAAAGCGCGAGCCCATGTTACCTACCACCATATTGCCAGTGTTCAGGCCAAATCCCATCTCGACGGATGGCCATCCTTTGATGACAAAACCTTCGCTGATATGCTTTAGCGCCGTATCCATCTGCATCGCTGCCTGCAATGCATGTCTGGCGTGTTGAGGATCTGGTAGCGGCGCGCCCCAGAACGCCATGATGGCGTCGCCGATGTATTTGTCGATAGTTCCGCGGTTTTGATGAATTATCTGCGTTAGCGGCGTCAAACACTCACTCATCATCTGACTAAGCTGCGCAGGGTCCATCTGTTCTGATATCGTGGTAAATCCACGAATATCACAGAACAACACCGTCATCTCACGGCTCTCGCCCGCAAGGTTAACGGACTCAGGGTTCTCGGCCATCTCGGCCACCAGCTCCTGTGGCACATATTGCCCGAAAACCCGCGCCAATTGACGCTTCCCTTGAGATTCTACAAAGAAACCATAACTCATATTCAGTATATACAATAACCCTATCATGACCATGCTGGCGGCCAGCGGCAACACCAGATTCGCAAACTTCCACAACAGCAAACTCAATCCAGATATCCCTGCCAGCAGCAGCAAAGTGGTCACCGTCGCCTGTACCGGATTGAGCCTGTACAACAAGGTTAGCAGCAAGAAGCCTGCCAACAACACCATGATCAGTTCGCCACCCATCATGTATGCGGGGCGCACCTTAATATTGTTATCCAAAATGCCCGCAATCAAATTGGCATGCACCTCCACCCCCGGGTAAACGCTTTGTACTGGCGTTGCCCGCAAATCCATCAAACCAGGCGCGGTGGTTCCCATCAGCACTATCTTGCCCTGCAGTGCCGCGGCAGATGCTTTCTGATTCAGCACATCGCTCGCCGAGAAATAAGTAAAGCTACCTTGCCCGCCACGATAAGGAATTAATGCTGTCACATGCTCATCCACAGGGATTTTCTTGCCCGCCAACCCAAAAGACTCCAGCCCGGAATAACGCCGACTCACCCCGATTCTGGCAAACTGTGGCTGTAATTTAGCCTGGTTTAAATGCGTCTTGGCTACCGCCACTGCCAAAGCATCGTAATATCCACCCTGATACTCCGTCAGCACGGCCACTCTGCGCGTAATGCCATCTTTGTCCGGCTGCGGATTAAAGTGCCCTGCAGTCAATGCCTGTTGCTGCAGAACAGGCAAGTTTGCGCCGTAGCCTCGTGCCGTTTCCGCATGAACATGCTTATTTTGCAAATCGGTCGCTTGCAAGACAGGGTGTGGCAATTGGCCGATATGAGATGCATCCTTTCCTTGATCGAAATAGTAACCCAGGACTACTTTTCGGCCTTTTAGACTATCCGCAAAAATCTGGTCGTAATCCAGCTGTGGTTTGACTTTCTCGATAGCACTCGCCAACGCCGCATCATCATGCAGATAAGTTTGCTGTATCTGCTGCAGATTCTTGAGACCTGAGCTTTCATCACGTTCCGCAAACACGACGTCAAACCCCAGCGTATCGATGTGATAATGGTCAAATAGCGTATCCACCATTGCAGCGAGCTTGTTTCTTCCCCAGGGCCAACGGCCTTGTTCGTTCAGGCTTTTCTCGTCTATATCCACGATGACGATACGCGTATCGATACCGCGGGGAGCAAACAAATTCAACCGCAGGTCGTAACTGAAATTCTCCAGTTTGTTCACAAACCCAAGTGGCAACACCCCACTGACATGCAAAAGTGTAAAAAACATCACCAGCAGGCTCAATACGCTGCGCACGATGTGCCGCTTTAGAAATTCAGGCAAAAGAATTTGAAGGGAAGGCATGATTCAAAAGATTTTTATCGTAATATTGTGCTTATTGAGTCCAGTCCATGGGCATTGTAACGAATAAACATCGCCTTGGCGAAACACACGAATGAACAACGAAGCCCCTGTTGAAATATGCGCACAGAAGGTGCACACCGCAAGTGTCATCTGGCTACACGGTCTGGGTGCAGACGGGCATGATTTTGTACCCATTATCGAGATGCTTGATTTGCCGTATATTCGCTTTGTTCTGCCGCATGCGCCTTATCGCAACATCACCATCAACCGCGGCTACAGCATGCGCGCCTGGTACAACATTCTTGGGCTGGCTAAAGATAGCCCTCAAGACGAGCTGGGTATTCGGCAATCTCAAGCTTATGTCGAACAGCTGGTTGCACAGGAGATACAGCGCGGCGTTCCACCACAACGCATCGCGTTGGCGGGGTTCTCGCAAGGCGGAGCGATTGCGCTGCATACGGCGTTGCGCCAGAAGGCGCATGTGGCGGGCATTCTGGCCTTGTCCACTTACCTGCCCATCAAGAACTCTTTACCTGCAGAAAAAACGCCGGATAGCCTGCACACCCCGATTTACATGGCGCACGGCAGTTATGACGATGTGATTGGCATCGACTTGGGTAGGACTTCATATGAAACGCTGCAAGCAGAAGGTTATCAGGTGGCATGGCATGAATACCCGATGGCGCATAGCGTATGCGCCGAAGAAATCGCTGACATCCGAGCTTTTTTGCTACAAGTTTTGCCGGAATAACACGCAAGTATTGAATGTTTTGCTAAAATACACGCTGAAAAACGCGCGCCATGATCAAACAAAACACTCTTACGTCGCTTACAGAAAATTTCAGCTTTGAGGCCGCCTTGGCTGAGTTGGAAACATTAGTCGCGCAAATGGAATCCGGCGACCTGCCTTTGGAGCAATCGCTGCAAGCTTACACACGCGGCGCTACGCTATTAACACTTTGCCAGCAATCCTTGTCTGCTGCCGAGCAGCAAGTACAACTGCTGAATGATGCGCAAACACTTACTCCTTTTGAGGCAAGCAATGAATAAACCCATGCCAGAACTCATTCAGGAACAGACTGAGCAATTTAATGCCTGGGTCAGTAAAATGCAGGCACAGACAGAATATGTGCTGGACAAACATCTGCCCGCCGAAAATATTGTGCCTATGCGCCTGCATGAAGCGATGCGCTACTCTGTGCTGGGTGGCGGCAAGCGTGTGCGCGCATTGATTGCCTATGCCGCTGGTGAGTTCTGCAATGCCAAGCTGGAGAAAACCGATATTCCTGCTGCATCTGTGGAGCTTATTCACGCGTTCTCGCTCGTGCATGACGACATGCCGTGCATGGACGATGATGACCTTCGCCGCGGAAAACTTTCTACTCACAAGAAATATGGCGATGCGCTGGCCTTGCTGGTGGGCGATGCCTTGCAAAGCCTGGCTTTTCAGCTGATTTCCCAGGAAGACTCCTTAAAAAGCGGTCAAAAAATCAAAATGCTGCACGTGCTGGCACTCGCCAGCGGTTCCCGCGGCATGGCGGGTGGTCAAGCCATCGATCTGGAAAGCATGGGCATCCCGTTAAGCCGGGAAGAGCTGGAACAGATGCATATCCACAAAACCGGCGCGCTGATTCGTGCCGCTGCACTGATGGGAGCCTATTCCGCAGACATGCCCAATCAGGATAAAGTCAAAGCTGTAGACCACTTTGCCAAAGCCATTGGTTTGGCGTTTCAGGTAGTGGACGACATTCTGGATACGGAATCAGACACGGCGACGCTGGGCAAAACCGCCGGCAAGGATGCCAAAGACAACAAATCCACCTACGTGACGATTTTGGGCCTAAGCGCTGCAAAAGATCTCGCCAGCGAACTCCACGCCAACGCCATGGCAGCACTATCGTTCTATGGCCGCGAGGCAGACCTGTTGAGACATCTCGCCAACTTCATCACACACCGCACTTTTTAAGTCCTGCGCATCACCATGACCAGCCTGCTCGCCAAGATTCAGTCTCCGCATGATTTGCGCAAACTCGATCGTCACCAGCTACAAACGCTTGCATCGGAGCTGCGTAACTTTCTAATCGAAAGCGTCGCCAAAACAGGCGGGCATCTGGCCTCAAACCTAGGTGTTGTGGAACTGACGATTGCGCTGCATTATATCTTTAACACACCGGATGACCGCTTGGTATGGGATGTCGGGCACCAGACCTACCCACATAAAATCCTGACGGGGCGCCGCGAAGGAATGAAAAACCTGCGCAAAGCCAATGGCATTGCCGGCTTTCCCCGCCGTCAGGAGAGCGAATACGACACCTTTGGCACCGGCCATTCCAGCACATCTATCTCTGCGGCTTTAGGCATGGCGGTTGCCGCCAAGCAGGCTGGTTCCAATCGGCGCAGTGTAGCGATTATCGGCGATGGTGCCATGACCGCAGGCATGGCGTTTGAGGCGCTGAATAATGCGGGCGATATGGATGCCAACATGCTCGTCATTCTGAATGACAACGACATGAGCATCTCTGATAATGTGGGCGCACTGAATAATTACCTTGCGCGTTTGTTATCCGGTCGCTTTTATAACCGCGTGCGTCGCAGCGGCAAAAAAGTACTCGAAATTGTGCCTCCGATGAAAAAGTTTGCAAAGCGTGCCGAAGAACATGCCAAAGGCATGGTCACGCCCGGCACACTGTTTGAGGAATTCGGCTTCAACTACATCGGCCCGATTGACGGACACGATTTACCGGTGCTGCTGGATACCCTGGCCAATATCCGCCAGTTGCAGGGCATGCAGTTCCTGCATGTGGTCACGCAAAAGGGCAAAGGGTATGAGCCGGCCGAGGATGACCCCAATAAATACCATGGTGTCAGCAAATTTGACCCCAATAACGGTGAATCGCTTGCCGGGCATTGCGGCAAAACCTATACCGAAGTCTTTGGCGACTGGCTGGTGGATATGGCCAGTGCAGATAAAAAGCTGGTGGGCATCACCCCGGCCATGTGCGATGGCAGCGGCTTGAACGCCTTTGCAAAAAAATTTCCCCAACGCTATTTCGATGTGGGCATCGCCGAACAGCACGCCCTCACCTTTGCTGCGGGCATGGCGTGCGACGGCCTGAAGCCTGTCGTGGCGATCTACAGCACATTTTTACAACGCGCCTACGATCAACTGATTCACGATATCGCACTGCAAAACCTGGATGTGTTGCTGGCGATAGACCGCGCCGGGCTGGTGGGCGCAGATGGCCCCACACATGCTGGCAGTTTTGACCTGAGTTACCTGCGCTGCATACCGAACATGGTCGTGATGGCCCCCAGCGATGAGAATGAATGCCGACAGATGCTCAGCACGGGTTATCTCCACAATGGTCCGGCGGCAGTGCGTTATCCGCGTGGTGGTGGCAATGATGCAGCCATTGCATTCAATCTGGATGCCATCGAAATCGGCAAAGGTATCTTACGCCGCAGTGCTAGCCCGGCAGTTCACAAAAAAGTCGCAATCCTGGCATTTGGCAGCATGGTCGCCCCTGCGTTGGAAGCCGCATCCAAAATGGATGCCAGCGTGGCCGACATGCGCTTTGTAAAACCTCTGGACATTGATTTGGTAAGTAAACTGGCACAGTCGCACGATTTACTCGTGACTATCGAGGAGAACACCTTAGAAGGCGGCGCCGGCAGCGCAGTGCTGGAAGCCATGCAAGCGTCACACATGGCAACCCCGGTGCTATGCCTGGGTCTGCCGGACTGTTTCATCGAACACGGTACGCACGAAGCCATGCTGGCCGCTTGTGGACTGGACAGCGCGGGGATTATCAACGCAATCAAAAACCGGCTAAATCAATGACTTGAGGTTGCCTAGCCAGCGTATTACCCACTCATAAGCCATATAAACCTGAACTTAATCTTTTGTTTTCACCTCTAGTTAAGAGTACACTTACGCAGTACTTAAAGTGTGCATATTTGGAACCCAAATCATGAATCTGACCAACTTGCCAGACACTGCCCGCGCACCAATTGAAGATGTGCAGAACACGCCAGATGCACGCCATCTGGACATCAACAAAGTAGGCATCAAATCCATCCGTCATCCGGTCGTCGTCAAAGATAAATCCGGTGGCGAGCAAAGCACCGTTGCAGTATTCGACATGTATGTACATCTGCCCCACAATTTCAAGGGCACGCACATGTCACGCTTCGTAGAAATCCTCAACGTCAACGAAAAGGCTATTTCTATCGAATCGTTCGAAGACATTCTTCGCACAATGGTTGAGCGCCTGGAAGCTGAATCCGGTTACGTGGAAATGCGCTTCCCGTACTTCGTCAAGAAATCTGCGCCCGTCTCCGGGGTGAAGAGCTTGCTGGATTACGATGTGACTTTCATCGGAAAAATCAAGAATGGCAGATTCGACATCACCGTCAAAGTATTGGTGCCGGTGACCAGTCTCTGCCCTTGCTCCAAGAAAATCTCCGATTACGGTGCACACAACCAGCGCAGCCATGTTACCGTCACTGCACTGATCAACGACTTTATCTGGATTGAAGACATCATCAATCTGGTGGAAAAACAGGCCTCATGTGAACTGTTTGGGCTGCTGAAACGCCCGGATGAAAAATATGTGACCGAGCGTGCCTACGACAACCCGAAATTCGTGGAAGACATGGTGCGCGATGTCGCCGCACAACTCAATGCCGAAAAACGCATTGATAAATACATCGTCGAAAGTGAAAATTTTGAGTCTATACACAACCACAGCGCTTATGCATTAATAGAGCGGGACAAGCGTATCAAATAAGCGCACTAGACTCAAAATTTCAGTGCAGGCTAACCTTCAGGTTGAGTGAGCCAAGCGAACGGCCGAAACTAAACTTTAAAAGCATTCACAACCATAGTGCCTGTCGTTGATAAAGAGGGATAAGCGTATTTATTGATTTATCTGTTAACAAAGGAGCCAAAAATGTCAGTAGCAAAAGTGATTGAAATTATTGCTTCAAGTGAAAAAAGTTTTGAAGATGCTGTTGTTCAAGGAGTTGCCAAGGCGGCAGATACATTACATGACATCACCGGTGCGTGGGTGAAAGACCAGAGTGTAAAAGTTGAGAAAGGTAATGTCGTAGAATATCGCGTAGTCATGAAAGTGACTTTTGTACTTAAAGAAAAATAGTCTCCAGAAAAAAACAAAAAAACGGGCAACTGCCCGTTTTCTGTTTGATGAAGCTAATATTTCTTGCTGAGCGTCATCACCGAGTTCTCGCGCTTCATATCCAAGCGATTAAGCGCCGACATTCCCAACAAGACCTCGGCTGGGGAGCCTCCTTCACTCACGGTCGCCTCCACATTATTCAGCACTATCGTGCCTATCTTAAGCGTGTTAAGCTTCACCAGATATGCTGTTACGATGCCATTGGCAGTTGAAACCGGGACTTTCTCCCCTTTTTCATAATCGATTTTGGCGTACTTGGCATCCCCGCTATTCAAGGCCACCGTCGTTGCACCGGTATCCACCACATATTTCAACGTCGCACCATTGATTTGTAAATTACCGTAAAAATGACCACGACTATCCGCAAATAAATTCACCGGCGCATTCACTTCATTCCCAGTTACCGCAGCAGCAGATACACCCTGTCCCATTTTAAGCACCTGGCGCTTGCCCTCAATCATCAGCGTCGCCGAGTTGCTGTCTGCAGAAATCAATTTCACACCATTTACTGTTTGCCCTGCGCGAATGCTTTGCGGTCCGATGCCGTTAATCATCAGCAGGGCTTTGTCACTAAACAAACCCACCACGTTAACTCGGGTGTCAGCGTGCGCTGCTGCCATGAACAGGCCCGTTATCGCAACCAGCCATCTTATGTTTTTTGCCATTCCGATCCTTAAAAAATCTAGCTGAACATTCCAGCCCGTGCATGCGTCTGCGCCAATTTCAACCCCAATGCTATCACGATAAATCCCATCAAAGGAAACGTTGCCGCCAGCAAAAATGTGTTCTGACCACCCCAATATTGCAATGCATACCCCCCCAACACGCCGCCAACCGTGCCGCCGACGCCGTAAGCCACGCTGTTATATATCGCCTGGCCTTTGGCCTGGTGACGCCCATTGAAAAACTGTGTCACCACCTCCACCGATGCCGCATGAAAACTGCCAAACGTGGCTGCGTGCAGGCTTTGTGCTATCAGCAATAACGCCAGGTTATCTACAGCAACGCCTATCATGCTGAACCGGAGGACAGCCAGCGTCAAACTGATTAATAGAATCGCCTTTAGGCTAAATTTTTTCATGATTCTTGGCATCAGCATGAACATGGCGATTTCGCAGATGACGCCCACTGCCCACAGCAGACCTATCATGCCTTTGCTATAGCCATGTTCTGACAGATAAATCGAGTAAAAATTGTATAACACGCCATGCGCGGTCACCATCATGGCACAACCAAGCAGCAGCGCCGTCACGGCAGGGTTGCGGATGATCTTCCAGACAGAAAAATGGTCGGCATGATGCGGCTCGACTTTCGCCTCTGGCAAAGTGTACGTAAGCCCATACAGGCACAGCTGAACTGCAAACACGAACCATAGCAGGCTTTTAATGCCGTGTGCATCGATCAAAAACCCTAGTGTCACCGCCGCCACAATAAACCCCAGCGAGCCCCACATGCGGATGCGGCTGTAGTGCCCATTGGTCGTCGCCAGATGCGCCAGCGTCAGCGATTCCGACAGCGGCAGGGTGGAACTGGTGAACAGGCTCAGGGCCGCCATCACAAAGAACAGCCCCCAGAAGCCATGTGCCCAGAACACCGCCACAAAACCCAGCAGGCCAAGCAGCGTATTCAGCTTTATCCAGATGGTGCGCCTGGATGTATGGTCGGCCAGCCAGCCCCAGAAATTCGGCGCAAAGATGCGGCTGATCTGGAAAAGCGACATCAGGATACCGATGTCCGCCGCGCTTAAATTCTCCGACTGGAGATACAGCCCCCAATAAGGGACAAAGGCGCCTACAAAGAAGTAGTAGATGAAATAGAAACGGGAGATGCGGAAATGTAAGTGGTGATGCGACATGGAGTATCACTATACCGATTTTTACAGACAAAAAAATCGGCAGACGCCGATTCTTTTGTCGATTGCCTTTTTAGGCGGTCAGCATGGAATATAGCTGATCCTTCAGCAACGCCCGTTTTTTCTTGACGTTCTCAAATGACTCATCGGAAACCGGTATATTCTTGCCTTCCAGATTCTCCACTTCTTTGGTCACCACATGATACTCCGCAAACAGCTTGGCAAAATGTGCATTTTCCATTTTCATTTGATGAATCTTTTCGCGAAATTCGGGCAGTTCGCTCAATAAATCATGATGTTCAACAACCATAGTTCCTCCTGTTAAAAAATCAAATTTTCGGTGTGGTACACACCACATCGGCATTCTGTGCGCGGTGGCGCAAGGCATGGTCCATCAGCACCAGCGCCAGCATCGCCTCGGCAATCGGCGTCGCGCGTATCCCCACGCACGGGTCGTGGCGCCCCGTAGTCTGCATCATCGTGTCATTGCCCTCTTTATCGATTGAACGACGCTCCTGCGGGATGCTGGAAGTCGGTTTCAGCGCGATGTTGACGACAATATCCTGCCCGGTGGAGATACCACCCAGAATACCGCCTGCGTTGTTGCCGACAAACCCTTTCGATGTCAGTTCGTCGCAATGCTCCGTGCCACGCTGTGCCACGCTGGCAAAACCAGCGCCAATCTCCACGCCCTTCACCGCGTTGATGCTCATCATCGCATAGGCGATCTCCGCATCCAGCCGGTCGAATATCGGCTCACCCAGCCCAACCGGCACCTTCTCGGCAATCACGGTCAATTTCGCGCCAATGGAATCGCGCGCCGCGCGAATCTCTTCCATGTAGGCATCCAGCTTGGACACAATTTCCGCGTTGGGTGAAAAGAACGGGTTCGCGTTCACATGCTCCCAGCTTTGGAAGGGAATCTCGATATCGCCCAACTGGCTCATGTAGCCGCGAACCTGCACGCCGTATTTCTCGCGTAACCATTTCTTGGCAATCGCGCCCGCCGCCACGCGCACCGCCGTCTCGCGCGCGCTGCTGCGGCCACCGCCGCGATAATCGCGGATGCCGTATTTTTGCGTGTAAGTGTAATCCGCATGGCCGGGGCGGAAGGTGTTCATGATCTTGCTGTAATCCTGGCTGCGCTGGTCGGTATTGCGAATCAGCAAGCCAATCGGTGCGCCGGTGGTCTTGCCTTCGAACACGCCGGAGAGAATCTCCACCTCGTCCGCCTCGTTGCGCTGGGTCACATGCTTGGAAGTACCCGGCTTTCGCCTGTCCAGGTCAACCTGCAAATCTGCCGCGCACAACTCCAAACCGGGCGGGCAGCCATCCACCACACCCCCGATAGCCGGGCCGTGCGATTCGCCGAACGAAGTCAGCGTGAATAAGGTTCCAATGGTGTTTCCAGACATCATAGAATTTTAGCACAGCCGCATGCGCTGCGCACCCGGCAAGCCACTTAAGCGAACTCTCGCCATCAAGACAACTTGTCTTCTTGCCAAAGATGACGTTTAATTCAATCTACAAGATGTGAGTAAAATTCTTATTTATTTGAATTTGAAAATGAAATTAAATTTTTTAAACAAAATAGACACCTGCCCTAATAAAATTTTAGGGACGGGTTTGAGGTCTACTTTACGTTTGCCTTTCTTAGACCCCGTCAGGTTTGCGAGTACATATGAAGCGAGAAGTTGAAAGAGACCAAAAACTAACATCGTTCAAGATTGGTATTGCTGAACTTGAAGTTCTTGTGGACCGATTGCTTGAGCTGTTTCCTGATCCGGAAAAAGTTCACTGCTCTGTAGACATCAACCTTAAGACCGAAAAACTTGAATTTGAGAGCGTCGCCGAGCTGAAACAGTACAGTTCGCTGAAAGGCGTAGTTACAAAGTTTCAGTTGTGGTTGTCACAAGACGGTAAACGAGTATCTTTGAGGTCCGAGGGCATTTTTGGAGGTCGAGGTTCAATTTCTGCTAAGGCTGAGAACGAAGCATGGTGTGCTGGAGCAATTGAGACCGCGTCATCATTCCTGCAAACACATCGCCTTTGGTATCACTGGTTTATCACTTCCCCGCTAGGGTGGATTCTTTCGGCACTTATTTACGTCCCAATTATCTCAACGTCAATCCTTCCTAAAGGTACGTATATCGAAAAACCAATTGTTTACTCATGGGTCGCCATCACAGCGACATTTGCAGTTCTATATGTTGCCCGCTCCAAGCTCCTTCCTTCCTCCATACTCGTATTAAGTAGAGAGGAAAGTTTTTTTCAACGAAATGCCGCACAACTCAGTCTGCTCATTGCAGTCATATCAGCAGTGCTAACGATTATTGGTTGGTATGTCGGGAAATAAAAGGCATAACCCGGCAGTCAACCGGACCTGCGCAAAAAGCCGCGTAGGGCGGATTAACAAAGTGTAATCCGCCGTATGGCAACCTTTCTTAAAATTACATCCGGCGGATAACGCTACGCTCATCCGCCCTACAACTTCAAACCCTCACATACGCACGCGCGTTCATTATCAAAACACCTGCCCTGCAAGCCAAGCTGGATGCGGTTTCCAAGGCAGTGATTCAGGCAATGAATGAAGATGCGGTTTTTTGATGCCGTCTACTGCGCGCCCACCACTACTGTCACAAAGCTCTCGGGCTTGATGCGGCGGCTGAACGCATCCTTGATTTGCTTGGCGGTGACTTTGGAAACGTTTTTATTGAACTCGTCCAGATAGACGTAAGAGAGCCCGTAAAAACCGATGACATTGAGGTAATCCAGTATCTTGCTGTTGCTATCCAGCCGCAGCGGAAAGCCGCCGGTGATGTTGTCTTTGGCTGCCTTGAGCTCTTTTTCGGTGACGCCGTCTTTAATGAATTTTGCCACGGTCTCATTCACAAGCTTCAGGGCGTCCTGCGCCTGCTCTTTCTTGGTTTGCAGGCCGATCTGAAACGGGCCGGGCTGCGCCATGGGCATGAAGTAACTATAGACGCTGTACACCAGCCCGCGTTTTTCGCGCACTTCTTCCGTCAGGCGCGAGACGAAACCGCCGCCACCCAGAATGTAGTTGCCCACATACAGCGGAAAGTAATCCGGATCGCCCCGCTTGATGCCGGGCTGCCCGATGAGGATATGCGCCTGGCTGGCAGGATGCGCGATATTTTGCACGTTTGCAGATGCCAAGGCAGGCACCTCTGGAAGGCGCGCCAATGCTGGGCCCTGGGGCAGGCCTTTTGAAAGGTTCTCGGTGATTTCGTGCGCTTGCGCTTCGGTTAAATCGCCAATCAGCGCAATCACCGCGCTTTTGGCGGTGTAGTATTGTTGATAGAACACCGTTAAATCTTCGCGCTTCATCGCGCTTATCGTATCAACCTCGCCATTTTCATCCAAACCATAAGGATGGTTGGGATAAAGCGCCCGCATGAACGCCTTGCTGGAAATGCTTTCCGGCTGCGTCTCTGCCTCTTTCAACCCGGCGATGATGCGCGTTTTTTCGCGCTCCAGCACGGCTTGCGGAAAATCCGGCTTGTGCAGAATCTTGCTAAACGTGTCCAGCGCTTTGTCGCGCTCGCTGGTCAAGGTGCGCAGCTTGAAAGCGGCACGGTCGGCATCCAGTTCGCCACCCAGAATCGCGCCGATATCCGCGAATTTATTGGTGATTTCCTCTTCGCCCATGCCATCCGCGCCCAGCGTCATCATGTAACGCGTCACCCCGGCGATGCCGGATTTCTCTTTGGTATCGCGTGCGCTGCCCGCAGGGAAGTTGACAGCAATATCCATGATAGGCAGATCGTGGTTCTCGACAAAAAACACCTTGGTACCGGATGCGGTTTGCCAGTGCTGGATATTGACTGCGGCGTTGGCTGAGCCAATAGAACAGAAGCTAAAAAGTAAAATAAATATTCTTAACATTTTCCTAAGTCTCTAAGTTAAGTAAAGACTTCAAAGCGTTAAGCGAGACTAGGCGCGCGATGCCAACGTGTACGTATTGTGTACACGAGGTGTTGCGCAACAACGTATCGCAAAGCGGTTTGAAGTTTTCCATTAATGGGTGTGAGGTTTGCCGACAGGCTTGGCATTTGGATCTATGGGCTGCGGATCCAGCGTCGCCACCGTCATGTTGTCTTTCACCAGATATTTCCTGGCCACCGCCTGCAATTGCTCCGAAGTGATGGCTTTCAGCTTTTCAGGATATTCTTTCAGCAAACGCCAGCTATAGCCCATCGTTTCAAGCTGGCCGATTTGCATGGCCTGGTAGAACATCGAATCGCGCTGATACACGTCCGCCGCGATCACGGCTGCTTTCACCCTGTCCAGTTCTTGCTGCGTCGTACCTTCGGTCTTGATCTTCTCCACTTGTTCCCAAATCGCCTGTTCCAGCTCGGTCACCGTTTTGCCTTCCGATGGCGACCCCACCAGCTCAAACAAAGCTTCGCGACCACGCGATGTGCTGTCATAACCTGCGCCGACATCGACCGCAATCGGGTTCTCGCGCACCAGCTTCTGGTTCAGCCGTGCCGAATCATTGCCGCTGAGCACGCCTGCCAGCACATCCAGTGCGTAAGGTTCCCAATCTGCTTCCGGCGTAGCCGGTGCATCTTGCACGCTAGGCGCATGGAAACCCATGACCAGATAAGGCAGCTTGCCCGGCGCTTTTACGTTGATGCGCCGCTCGCCAATTTGCGTCGGCTCACGCTGCGGCTTGCGCACAGGCAAAACATGCGGTTTAAGCGGACCAAAATATTTCTTTGCGAGCTTCAGCACCTCTTCGGTTTTTACATCGCCCACCACTACCAGCGTGGCGTTATTCGGCGCATACCAGTTGCGATACCACTCGCGCGCATCACCCGCCGTCATGTTTTCCAGATCGTTCATAAACCCCACGACAGGGCGCGCATAAGGATGCGCCGTAAACGCAACCGCCTGAAACTGCTCGTTCACTTTGGATTGCGGTTTATCTTCAGTGCGCCAGCGGCGTTCTTCCATCACCACCTTGATTTCCTTGGCAAATTCTTCATCGGTGATCTGCAAGTTTTCCATACGGTCAGCTTCCAGCTCCAGCGCCAATGGCAATCTGGATTTCTCCAACTGCTGGAAATAGCAGGTGTAATCCTGCCCGGTAAAGGCGTTCTCCTTGCCTCCGGCTGCTGCAATGATGCGCGAAAACTGCCCGGCCGGAACCTTTTTGGTACCTTTGAACATCATGTGTTCCAGCACATGCGCCACGCCGGTCTTGCCGTTCACCTCATCCAGCGCACCTGCACGGTACCACACCTGCGAAACCACCACCGGCGCGCGATGGTCTTCTTGCACCACCACCTTCATGCCGTTGTCGAGCTTGAATTCCTGTATCTCCGCCATCGCCAAAAGGGGTAGCGATATCAACACAAAAGCCAGAAAACTGATTTTTTTATTCAACACACGATTTCCTCAAAGTTGATACGTTGCCATTAAAGACAGGCAGGATTTTAATTTAGTTCGTAGCAGGATAGGACGAATACGACTAAAATAGCGTTTGACCTAGGATTGTATACGACAATGTTCGATTTTTTTAAAAAGAAACCTGCTGAAACGCCTGCGCCATCGGTACAGAAGCTGGAATCGGCCGCAGAATCAGCCACCCCGGAAGCCGTACCGGCGCCTGAGGACAGCGCACCGCAAAAACTCAGCTTTACCGAGCGGTTAAAACAAGGCTTGGCCAAAACCCGTCAGCAATTGGGCGGGCAACTGGCCGGCTTGTTTGGCGGCGGCAAAATAGATGCCGAAACCTACGAAGAACTGGAAACGATTCTATTGACCTCTGACGTAGGCGTTGCGGCGACACAAAAACTGCTGGATAACCTGAAAAAACGCGTCAAGCGCGAGAATCTGGAAGATACGGCGGCACTTAAAAACGCACTCAAGGCCGAGATGCTGGCTGTGCTGGCACCACTGGAAAAACCGCTGGAAGCCAATAAGCATGCGCCTTTCGTGATGATGCTGGCAGGTGTGAACGGCGCTGGCAAAACCACCACCATCGGCAAACTGGCCAAGCTTTTCCAGGCACAAGGAAAAAGTGTGCTGATTGCCGCGGGCGACACTTTCCGCGCTGCCGCACGCGAGCAATTGCAGGTGTGGGGCGAACGGAACAATGTGCATGTGATCGCCTCAGAAGGCGGTGACCCCGCCGCGGTGATTTTTGATGCAGTCAATTCTGCCATCGCAAAAAAAATCGATATCGTCATTGCCGACACCGCCGGGCGTTTGCCCACGCAGATGCACTTGATGGACGAAATCAAGAAGGTACAGCGTGTGATTGGCAAGGCCTTGCCGGACGCGCCACATGAAGTACTGCTGGTGCTGGATGCCAATACCGGCCAGAATGCCATCAATCAGGTCAAGGCTTTTGACGATGCACTGGGCGTGACCGGTCTGGTGCTGAGCAAGCTGGACGGCACCGCCAAGGGCGGCGTGATTGCAGCGATTGCCGAAGCACGGCCTATTCCGATACGCTATATAGGCATCGGCGAGGCGATTGACGACTTGCGCCCGTTCAGTGCGAGCGATTTTGTGGATGCGCTGTTTGATGCCTAGATTAGCAATACAAATTTGCGCTTTGAGGTGCGACACAAGGCGCACGGAACACAGAAACCGAGACAACCAACCCAGCGTTGAGGTGAAGGCTAACTCGCGAAGCGAAGTTAAGCGTAGCGGCCGAAACCATAGTGCATCTGAGTACAGCGAGGTTGCGCGTATCGCGCAACGCAGTGACGCGCATAAAGCGCAGATTTGAGACATGATAGTTTTCGACCAAGTCAGCAAACGTTACCCCGGCAGCCACGAGGCACTGATTGATGTTTCTTTCACCATCAATGACGGTGAACTGGTTTACGTAACCGGGCATTCCGGCGCGGGCAAAAGCACATTACTGAAACTGATGGCGGCGATTGAGCGCCCCACCGGCGGCGCTGTCATTATCAACCAGCAGAATATCGCCAAGCTTAAATCCGCCAGTCTGCCATTCATCCGCCGCAAAATCGGTATGGTGTTTCAGGACCATAAACTGTTGTTCGACCGCAACTGCTATCACAATGTCGCCTTGCCGCTTGCCATTAACGGAATTACCGGTGCAGAAGCTGGCAAACGCATCCGCGCTGCGCTGGATAAAGTGGGCCTGCTGAACAAAGAAAAAGCCATGCCAATCACATTATCCGGCGGTGAGCAGCAACGGCTGGCCATTGCGCGCGCAGTGGTTTCCAGGCCTTCCATCCTGATTGCTGACGAACCGACCGGCAACCTGGACAGAAACTACGCTACGGATATCTTGCAGCTATTCAGCGCGTTTCAGCAGGTGGGGGTCACGGTCATCGTTGCCACGCATGACGCATTGGGGAAAACTTCAGCGCAGGATAGAGTGCTGCAGCTTAAGCAAGGGCGACTGGTGCCTGCCGAGGAGCCATTATGAATATCTGGCTGACACAGCACATGCAGGCATTTAAGCAGGTTCTGCATCGCTGCAGCCATAATGGGCTGCATACTTTCCTCATCAGCCTGGTGATTGGCGTGACATTGGCCTTGCCGGTTCTTGGATACGTAGTAATTAGCAGCCTCGGTGATTTAACCGGGAAAGCACAGCAAGAGGCACAAATGAGCGTGTTTCTAAAATCGGATATTACGGACGAAGGTACAAATGCCATTCGCCACGATCTAGAAAATAACCCGGCGGTCGAATCTGCCAGATTTGTACCAAAGGCAGAAGCGCTGGAAAAATTGGAAAATAGCTTTGCCGACCCTACTCTGATTGAGTCCCTGCAGCATAACCCGCTGCCAGATGCATTTCTGATAGCGCCAGACAGCCTGGATGCTGCACAACTCAATAAACTCAAGTCACAACTGGAAAGTATGGATGGCGTACAGGAGGTAGTATTGGATACCGATTGGCTGAATCGCCTGAATAGCTTGATTCAGTTGTGCACGCGCATCTTGTGGCTGATAAGCGGATTGTTTGCGCTCCTGCTGATTACCGTTGTCAGCAATACGATTCGCATGCAGATTTTGAGTCAGCGCGAGGAAATAGAAGTCAGTCAGTTGATTGGTGCCACGCCCGCTTTCACGCGGCGTCCGTTTTTATATCTAGGTGGCTTGTATGGCTTGCTTGGGGGAGCGCTGGCAATAGCAATTGCATCGCTGGTGGTGTATATCTTCAACCGGTCTGTTGGTCCACTTACCTCCGCCTATCAGACCAACTTTTCGCTTGCTTATCCCGATTTGGAAGTTTTTATCGCCACCTGTTTTGTCGCAACTGTGATTGGCTTACTTTCGGCCTACTTTACCGCATCAAAATCTATAACAAAATCAATGTAATAGTTACAAACAGTAACAATTTTTCGCTTGATTTTCCTGATGAATTGGCTAATAATCTGATTATAAAAACAATTTAATATAACAAGGGAAAATCAACAATAAGGATTGTTATATGAAAAAAATCATTCCACTGCTCGCGTTTTTGCCCATGGTAGCGAGCGCCAATACATTACAATTCAACCCGGCAGGCGGTAACTTTGCATTTAGTGGCTATAACTTATCGCCGGATACTACCGGGTCCAGGAATATCGGGCAATTCGGCTCACTCTCTACCATAGGGCCTGGAAGCGGTACACTCACCTTCACGTTTCTTGGGCAAGAAAGCGGCTTTCTCAATAACTTATCACTTACCGTTAATAGCGTAGTTCAAACATTGACGGAAGGGTTGATTGGCAGCAGCATTTCTGCTGTCATCGACGGCGCTGGATCAATCAACTTCAATTTTTTCAGCTCCGGGCCATCCGGCACTTTTGGGCAATTCAATAATGGTGACGCAGCTGGCACAACATTGGGGTTCGCTGTGCTTAAGGAGTTTATCAATAATCCAAGTGCTGGCGATATTGCCAATGCGGGATTCAACAATAGCACCACTCAAGGTGCTTTCGATTTCTTGCTGGGGTTTAATGATTCCGCAGTAGGCGATGCTGATTACGACGATTTTGTCGTCGGCGTCACTTTCAAACCGAATGCTGTGCCTGCCCCGGCGGCTTTGCCATTGTTACTGACAACGCTGGGTCTGTTTGGCTTTGGTGCTTACCGCAAGCGTATTTAAGTAATTTTCGGTGAATCTGAAGGGGTGCATAAGCACCCCTTATTCTTTGGTCTATTATGTATGAATCCCACCGAATGCCGTTACTAGGCGTTTTAACTCCGACAAACGAGAGCTACACCGCGTACCGCACTTAAGCTTGGTTTGAAGCGTTTGCAAATCTGCACCAGCATCGCATGCTTCAACAATCTCATTCTCTTAAACATCCAGGCAATCGCAGTGGCTTATAGCTAAATAGCTCAATCAATCAAATCATTCGGATTTCTTTGCCAGAAGGGTAGTTGCTTCATTGATGTTTGCTTCAACTTCTTTCTTGAGCAGATCATCTTCTTTGCTGATAAGTGGTTGCAGGCGCTTCCAGAAATCAACGGCTTTTTGATATTCCGCTCCATTAAAAGCTATCGTTCCAGCCAACAGCAACGCCTTTTGATTGTTGGGATCGATTTTCAGTGCTTTATCGACCAGCCCTTTTGACTTGTCATCAAACTTGCTTTGGTTGGTCATTGCCAGCGCATCGGCATAATCCGCTAACAGCTGTGCATCATTAGAAATCAAATTGGCAGCTTTTTCAAAAGCACCTACAGCCTTGTCATGCTGTTTAATTTCGACATAAGTACGTGCAAGTAACGCCCAGTTGTCACCATTATCAGGCGATTTTTCCATTTTGGCTGCCAGCTTCTCAGCCATCGCTTCCAAGTCTCCCATTTCGTGACCGGTACCAACGCCAGGCATCGGCGGTGCGGTACTCATGGCCGTTGAAGGCATATTCGCCGACGGGCTGGCCTGCATAGCTTGCGGCGAGCCTATCTTCCAGTAAATCAAGCCGGCCAATAGTGGTATGGCAAGAAACATCAGGAGCATTGGCAAATTTTGCTTGAATGTTTTGCCTGCCGAAACGCCAATCACAGGCAAAAATACTGCCGCTGCTATCGCACCCAAAATAAAACCAATCAACAATAAAACCATACTATGCATCCTCTGATTCAAAATTCTCATCACCCGCACGCTTTTTAAGTGTACGAATCAACAAAAAGGCACCCACCAACAAGCCGATAAACGGCCCCACCCAAAGCAATGCGGTGCTGCGATTAACGGGGGGGCGGTAGCGCACAAAATCGCCATAGCGGGCCACCAGATAATCCACCACTTCCTTGTCGCTTTTGCCGGCGCGCATCTGCTCCCTGATCTCTTTGCGCAAATCCTCTGCCAGCGGGGCGTTCGAATCGGAAAGCGTCTGGTTCTGGCACACCAGACAGCGCAGCTCTTGCGAGAGTACCTTTAGCCGTGCTTCCAGCACAGGGTCTTCGGCCAGAGGCTTGGCTTCATCGGCTAATGCAATATGACATGCAAGCAACATCAATAATAGAACAAGCAATTTTTTCATCGCTGCAACTCTTTCACCATCGGGAGTATCTTGGTATATAAAAGCTCTTTCGTAATGGGACCAATCTGCTTGTAGCGTATCACCCCGACTTTATCAATCAGATAAGTTTCCGGCACCCCATAAACGCCATAGTTGATGCCGATTCGGCCATCCGCGTCCGTCACAACCCGTTTGTATGGGTTGCCGGCGGCGTTCAAGATATCCTTGGCTTCGGCGTCTGTATCTTTATAATCCAGCCCAACCATCTCGATTTCGCTGAGTTTGGACATATCCATCAATACAGGATGCTCCTCACGGCAAGCGCCACACCACGATGCCCAAACATTGAGTAACCAAACTTTCCCTTTCATATCCTGACTGGAAAAGGTCTTGCCGGTTTCTGCAAGCACTGGTGCAGTGAAAGACGGTGCAGGCTTGCCCACCAATGGCGAAGGCACCTCATGAGGATCGAGGTAAAGGCCCTTAAATAAAAAACCTACTACAATAATGAACAACGCCAGAGGCAGCAGAAACTTCACTATTTTATTCACGCTTCTACTCCTTGCAGGTACCCTTCCTCTGCCATTGTCTTCTTATTGGCGACGCGGTAACGACGATCTGAAAGCGCCAAAATACCACCAATCGCCATCAAGATACAACCTGCCCATATCCATTGCACAAATGGCTTGATATAAATGCGGACGCTCCAGGCTCCTTTTTCCAATGGCTCACCCAAAGACACATACAAATCTCGAATCACCCCTGCTTTGATATCTGCTTCCGTCATCACAGAACCCTGTACCGGATAAAAACGCTTTTCCGGCATCAGTGTAGTGATTTGTTTATCGTCTCTCGATACGACAAAAGTGCCTTGTGAAGATGTGTAGTTTGGTCCCGTAATCTCTTTTACCCCATCGAAACGAAATACCAGATTCCCGACTTTGGCAATGTCATTCACGTCCATACGCAAATCTTGCTCTGTTTCGTAGCCCTTGACCAAAGTGACACCCAGGATAAAAACACCAATCCCCAAGTGGGCGATTAGCATGCCATAAAAGGCTAATGGTATAGCTTTTAGCGCTGCCAAAAGGTTAGCACCAGCCATGCCTCTGGCCTTAACTCTGTTCAGTAACAATATCAGTGTAGTACTGATAACCCATACCCCCATAAATACACCAATCGCAACCATCGCTGTCAACTTACCCATAATAAAAGGCACCAACACGGCAGAAAGCAGGCTGATAGCAGCCGCAACACGAATACGAACACCTATTTCCGGCAAGCTGGCCTTTTTCCATTTTGCCAAAGGCCCTATCCCCAGTAGAAATATACCTGGCACCATGATCGCGACGAATACCGTATCAAAATATGGAGGCCCTACCGATATTTTCCCGGCACCCAGCGCATCCATCAGTAGCGGGTACAAAGTACCCAGCATCACTGCACCAGAAGCTGCCGCAAGCACAACATTATTCGCCAATAACATGGACTCTCGGGAAACGACGCCAAACCTTTCGCCCAAACCAACATTGGGTGCCCTGAGAGCAAACAGCAATAAAGCCCCCCCAATAACGATCACAAGGTAGATCAGAATAAATAGGCCACGGCTGGGATCGGTTGCAAAAGCATGTACGGATGTCAGAACACCTGAACGTACCAAAAATGTGCCCAGCAAACTAAGTGAAAAAGCACAGATGGAAAGTAGCACAGTCCAGACTTTAAACGCATCTCGCTTCTCAGTAACTGCCAGGGAGTGAATCAATGCGGTACCGACCAGCCATGGCATGAAAGAGGCGTTCTCAACCGCATCCCAGAACCACCACCCTCCCCAACCCAGTTCGTAGTAAGCCCATTTACTGCCAAATGCGATACCCAGAGTCAGAAACACCCAAGCTATTGTTGTCCATGGCCTGGTCCAGCGCGCCCATGTGATGTCCAACCGGCCATCCAGCAAAGCGGCGATCGCAAACGCAAACGCAACGGAAAAGCCCACATAGCCCATATACAAGACTGGAGGATGAAACACCATGCCAGGATCCTGCAGCAACGGATTAAGGTCACGTCCATCCATCGCTGCAGGAATCAGCCGCTCAAAAGGATTCGAAGTAAACAGAATGAATGCCAGAAAGCCAATGCTGACCAACCCCATCACCGCAATCAGTCTTATTCTGAAGGTTTCAGGGAGATTCTTGACAAACATCGTCACAGCCATGGTCCATATTGACAATATAGTCACCCAAAGCAGCATGGATCCTTCATGCCCACCCCACAATGCCGCCAGCCGATATGTCAGCGGAAGCTTCGAGTTGGAATTGGATGCAACGTATAACACCGAAAAATCATTGACGTAAAAAGAATAATCCAGACAAACAAAGGCAATCAGAATAAAAGCAAATTGTGCCCTGGCGGCAGGAACGACGATATTGGCAAGTCTCGTCTGCTTTTTCCATACCCCCACTAAGGGTAATATGCCCTGAACCAGCGCAAAACAGAATGCCAGAATCAGCGAAAATTGACCTATTTCAGGTATCACTTGGTGTTCTCCATGGAAAGCGTACTCGTTTTATTTGCCTTGGCTTTGGCAAGTGCTTCTGCGGCTTCAGGCGGCATATAATTTTCATCATGTTTAGCTAGCACCTGGCTTGCTACAAACAGGCCATCCTGATTAAGGCTACCCTCAGCCACAACCCCTTTACCTTCTTTGAACAAGTCTGGCAGGATACCTTTGTACTCTACCAGCATCGATTTTGCGGTATCCGTCACCTTGAATTGCACCCGCAACCCATCGGGCAGGCGCTTAAGGGTTCCCTGTTCGACCAGGCCACCGATTCTGAAATTGCCTGACTTTGGGGCCTCCCCTTTTTCAACCTGGGTCGGCGTAAAGAAAAAAACCAGGTTGCTTCGAAACGAATTGGTAATCAAGATGGCCGCTACGGTTAATAGCGCCAAGCCTACGGCTATTATTGCGAATCGTTTATGACGTGCTTTCATTTTAAACAGTCTCTTGTTTTAACATATCAGTAATCCGTTGACGGCGTCTTTTAAGACTCAGCAACTCGCCAGCCATGGCCAGGAATGTAATGCCGAAGGAGTTCCAAACATAGAACCCGTAGCCACCCATTGCCAAGAACTCTTGCATACTATGCCATTGCATTTTCTATCCTTTACCTATCTTGTCGGAGCATGACAGCCTTGCTGTCGCGTTCCAGAATCTCACAGCGTACCCGCATGAGCACTACAGCGATGCTGTAGAGCCAAAAACCCAACGCCATGATTAACATACCCTTTAACATGATGGCGGCCATGGCAGGGGCTTTCGTCAAGCTAACAGAAGCGCCTTGATGTAATGTGTTCCACCATTTGACAGAAAAATAAATGATCGGCACATTGATAGCGCCCACAATCGCCAGAATCGCACTTGCCTTATCGGCGCGGTTCGTATCGTCTATAGCGGATTGCAGAGAGAAATAACCAATATACAAAAACAGCAGGATCAACTCTGAAGTCAATCTTGCGTCCCAAACCCACCATGCGCCCCACATGGGTTTACCCCAAAGTGAGCCAGTAACCAGCGCCACCAAAGTGAACATCGCGCCAGTAGGTGCTATTGCTTTTGCCATCATATGTGAAAGCTTGGCGTTTAAAACCAATCCCAGCATGGCATAACCTGCCATTAGCAAATATAAGAACATGGAAAACCAGGCTGCAGGCACATGCACAAATATGATGCGATAGCCTTCCCCCTGCTGGAAATCAGTTGGCGCAGCAAACAAGCCTAAGTAAAGCCCATAAATAATAAGCAACGCAGCACCAACCGAGAGCCAGGGGATCAACCGCCCGGCAAGCGGGTAAAATGTTTTTGGTGAAGCATAATTAAGCCAGTTGATACCTTGCTTATTTGTTTTAAAAGCGTCCATTTGTTTATCCACAAGTTTATTCCAAAGCAACCTTTAGCGCTGCAGATGCGGCCAAAGGGGCAAATACGAGCGATAGGGCCAATAACGCACCTAACAAAGACAACGCACCTTGGGGGCTCATCCCAATAGAAACAGCCGTTACCGCCCCAGCCCCAAACACCAGCACCGGAATATACAAAGGCAGCACCAGGATAGCAATCAATACTCCGGTTCCACGCAGCCCCAAAGTCAAAGCCGCACCCACACTGCCAATCAGACTGAGCGCCAACGTTCCTATCAACAGGGATAACGCCAACACCTGCAAGCTGGTCGCACTCATGTTAAATTGCAACCCAATAAGCGGAGCAACTAGCACCAATGGCAAGCCGGACAGGATCCAATGCGCCAATATCTTTGTCAACACAACCAATATCAGTGGTTGACTCGCAATTAACATCTGCTCCAATGTGCCATCTGCAAAGTCGCTGGAAAACAGTCTGGACAACGAAAGCATGCAGGAAAGCAGTGCCGTTACCCATAATACGCTCGGCGCCATGGCCGTCAGCAATTTAGGGTCAGCCCCCGATCCGAGTGGAAACAGACTGGCGGCAATAATAAAGAAAAAAAGTACCGCTGCCACATCGGATTGTCGCCGCATCGCCACGCGAATATCTCGTGCCAGAATGCGGTATAACACGGCAAAAGTGCTCAGCTGGTTACTTGACCGGTTCGACATCTGATAATCCGATCAGCTATCCAAACGAAGCCGCGTAAGATTAGGAACCTGCATTTGCACCAACTGATGTGTGGTCATGATAACAATGCCACCGTTATTTGCAAAAGATTCTATCCGCTGTTTGAGTAAATCCACAGCGCTAACATCCAATGCGGTAAACGGCTCGTCCAGCACCCACAAAGGGGGCTCCTGCAACCACAATCTGGCAAGTGCGATACGTTTCTTCTGCCCTTGGGACAACAAGCGCGAGGGTAAATTCAAACACCGCCCCAAGCCAAGCTGCATCAGCACTTCCTTAATACGGCTTTGTTCTACCAACACCCCGGCCAACGTCATCGAAAATTCCAGATTTTCAGCGGCGGTAAGTTCTTCTTTGATTCCTGGCAAATGCCCTATATACAGCAGCTGTTGAAAATAGTCTTCCGCCAACTCTTTTAGTGCATGCCCACACCAACTTATTTGACCTTGCAAGGGTTGAGACAACCCACAAACCGTGCGAAGTAATGTTGTCTTGCCAGCGCCGTTTTGGCCTTCCAAATGCAATACAGAGCCGTTGTTAAGATTAAAATTTAAGTGCTCAAAAAGTAAGCGATCCCCACGCGCAATCGATAGGTTTTCCGCTTTTAGCTCACGCGATTCTTTTAGAAATCCCATCTATAACCAACAAACATCCACTCGCGTGTTGATCTTGTCGTCGTATCAAGCGACTTATCGTTAACATATGATTTTTCGAAGCCAGTTTCCGCTTCCAGCATCATGTTGTCGCGCAATTGATATGATAGACGGATGGTCGGTGCACCCTTGAAAGTTTTCTGATTCGGCTCCCGATTCTCATGATAAAAATTCAAAGAGCTGGTTACATGCCATTTAGTGCGGAATGTAGCAACATTAGTTAATCCGACTACCTCTGCATGATATTTAGGATCATCAATATAACTTCCATTGATTACCGAAGTGTCATCCAGGAATATTAAATTGTTACCAATTGCCTGCAACGAGTAAGTGTATGTTGGGCCTGCGCTTGGTGTAGCAAGCACAACCCCGCTACCTTTGGTTCCAGAAGTGTGGTTATAACGTATATCACCACCCAACTGCCATTTTGGCGTTATCTGTTTAGTTGCACCAAACAATGCAGAGTCTGCATCAGCCGTAATTTTGTTCACAGCAGTAATGATCTCTTTTTTTGTCAGCATCTTTTGTAAACCACTTACAGACACGATACCAGAAACTGTTGGTATTGCTGTTTCAGCATACAAAATCGGAGATTTTCGATGGTCTAGTAACACGTTATAGGTTACTTGATTACTGGTGGTCCAATTACCTTGGATCATCGCAATATTCACCCGGTCATAAATCGTGTCGTAATCCAGCAAGCCAAACCAGGAAGACGCATTTTTAAAGTATCGTAGCTCAGTACCAATAGCACGGCGCTCTGCCATACCATCTGCATTTTGCTGTATCCCATACACGTTGCCGCTAAAGCTATCGCTAGGTGTGCCAAACTCTAAAGCCGCGCCATAAAACTGACGATTGGTTTGAATTGATGAATGTGAACCATTATCAGGCACACCTGCTACACCCGTAATACGGAATTTGTCATTTATCGCGTATTTTGCAAATCCACCGTCGAATCTACCAAGCACACCTTGAGAGTTCCCGGGCTGACGACCGAGCCGCAACGAGTAGCCGAGCTCTTTATCCTCATGGTCCCAGTAAGCAGCATTGAGACGGTTAATATCCCGATAATTGTCACCTGGTGGGAAATTATGCGTTTGCGCGTCACGCACGACGATTTTCTCGTCATATTGGTTATGACGCCATCTTGCAGTTGTATCAAAACTGGTTACCAATGCAGACTGATCCAAATTAGATGTACTTGACTTAACTCCTGCAGAGTTTGTAGTAGTCAGAGATCTGCCACCGTAATAATATTGCGATAAACTGCCAAACATGCTTTTTTGGTCGACCCGGTTAATGGTCTTTTTCGTAGAAACCTTGTTTTCTGCAACCTTTGCCTTCCCTTCATCAATTGCAGCGATACGCTCCTTAACCCTACCGGCGCCTGGGCCTTGTGGATATAGCCTCAGATATAACTCATATTCGACTTTGGCTTTAATAAAGTCGCCATTTTTCTCGCGAGCATTACCTACCAACTCCTGCGCCTCTTGTGAATAATCATTTGGTGGTAAATTCAACAGTCGGTTTAACATTTGTACCGCACTATCATATTCACCGGCCTTCATGGCAGCCTTACTCGAGTTCATTAACTGAGCAGGCGTTGCATTTGGAGGAGGCATAGGGACAGTAAGCTTAGGCTCTACAAAAGTAGAAACCGGCTCAGCGAGCAAAGGCACCCGAACAATGATGCTATGGTTGTCATCACCCAACCGAACTTTGTAGGTGTTGGTCGTAGCAAACTTGATCAGAAGTGTCTTATTGGTATCTACACGGTTTCCTGTGATTCTGCACTGCGCCTGACCTCTATTGTTCACGGCAATTATCTCTGGGAAAGTAACGGTAAATGGTGTTGTCAAGTTACCATTTGAGTTTTTTGATTCCTGTATGCGCATTTGTTCTGCCAGGCATGGATCCGGAATGTCAAAAGTAATACGAAGCACATCACTTGGGCCATCAGGAAAGTGGCGTAAATAGGTTACTGGCGTAGCAAAGTTAATTCGTATGTCGGCTTCATTGCCCGTCGGAATCACCTCGGGTTCATCCAGCACCTGTACGGGCTCTGAGGAAGATGTGACCACACCGCCAAACGCAGATAAAGACCAGAACAATAGGGCTATTAGCCGCAAACTCCGCATTGCAACTCCTCAAATCTTATAATTATCATGCGGTTAGTATATCAACTTAATGCGAAATAGCAACAAGGCGTGTATAAAAATCACACGACGGGCAATTCTAATCACTTATCAAATGTTTTTGTTGTATGACAGCTACTGCAATCTGCCGTAGTTTTCGGGTGGTCGCTCGACTTACCTTTTGCATAAACGCCATTGTGGCAGGTGGCACATCCACTTGTTATACCTGTATGGTTCATACTTGCGCCACTGAAACTTGTGAAGTTTTTATGACATTGATCGCAGCTAAGCGTCGTAGGTAAGTGGTTTGAAGTCTTGCCTTTAGCAGTTGTGCCGTTGTGGCAATTAGCGCAGGTGCCAGCAGCCACACCCGTGTGATTAAACGCCGCTCCAGCAAAGCTAGTAAATGATTTATGACATGTTTCGCAGCTAGCACTTGTAGCGACATGGGTTGCGGGCTTGGAGACCGGGGTCACACCCTGAAAGCTACTACCGTTATGACAAGTGATACAGTTTGTCACAATACCGGTATGGTTCATCATCGTATTGGCAAACGAGGTAAACGATTTGTGGCAAGTGTTGCATTCCATTGATGTTGGAATGTGGTTAGCACCCTTGCCTAAAGCAGAAACATTATTGTGACAAGTTGAGCACCCGCTTGCTATGCCAGTATGGTTAAAGGTAGCAGGCAACCATGCAGTAGTACGATGACATGTATCGCATGATGCAGTGGTTAAGATATGGTTTGCAGGCTTGCCTGTTGCTGTAGATCCATTATGACAATTGGCACATGTGCCAGCAGCTACACCAGTATGACTAAAGGTGGCGCCTGCAAACGTTGTGAAATTCTTATGACATGTTTCACAGCCAGCGCTTGTCGCAATATGGTTGGCAGGTTTGGAGACCGGGGTCACGCCCTGGAAGGCGCTGCCGTTATGGCAGGTGGCACAGCCAGTAACTATTCCGGTGTGGTTCATCATCGTATTGGCAAACGAAGTGAACGATTTGTGACAAGTATCGCAAGCCAATGTCGTGGGGATGTGGTTAGCACCCTTACCTAAAGCCGTCGCATTGTTATGGCAGGTCGCACAGGAACCCGGAGCCACGCCTGTGTGGTTATAGGTAGCCATGGCGAACGTCGTGGTAGAAGTATGACATGTTTCACAGCCAGCATTTGTCGCAATATGGTTGGCAGGTTTGGAGACCGGGGTCACGCCCTGGAAGCTGCTGCCGTTATGGCAGGTGGCACAGCCCGAGGTGATGCCGGTGTGGTTCATCGCCGTGCCGGCGAAC